>Ga0210025_1000162_pt1 | contig 98575 bp, 99 predicted proteins | sample CryGeyme20150102_FD_183989 | JGI IMG/M metagenome (GOLD analysis project Ga0210025, IMG submission 183989) | Groundwater microbial communities from Crystal Geyser aquifers in Utah, USA - Crystal Geyser metaG 2015-0102 (SPAdes) (version 2) | ecosystem: Environmental > Aquatic > Deep subsurface >...
CCTGTTCGGTCCCATCGGGCATATCCCGCCCGCCGAAGCCGAAGCTAATTACTATGCAGCCTGCGAGAACCTCGATATGGTCGCATGACTCAAATGAAACCGCCTCCGGAAAACCCGGGACGCTTCACAGTGTCATTTTGTCCGCAGGATGCAAGAAAAACCAAGGCAGTCCCGGCTGTCATTTTCGCGAATTGGATGATTTTCATGTTGCTCTCCCGTTAGCATGAATTGTTAGACTTACGTATCCATTGGATTGAACTATCCGGACATCTACTCAAATAGAGGTAAAGTTACGTGCCCAGAAGAACGGATACGGAATCGGGGCAAGCCGAACCTACTTTGTCGCCAATCAGCTCGTTCAGACGGCGATCGTAATCAGCTTTGTTTTCGCCAACATCGTCCAAAAAGCTGCCAAGTGAGCTACGATGAACTGGCAGCGTTGACAGCAAGCTGATACATCCCGAGCTTCCTTGATTACCTTCCGCGAGCTTCGCATCTACAAAGCGAGCCATCACCTGAACATAACAGGCATCTAGCGCTGCCAATGCATCAGCACGCGGCTGTCCATCGGTCGCCGTGGTTTGTAGAAGGCCAACTGCCTTGCCAACAACGCCAGCACACGCCGTTGTCGGACTTCGGCCCTCACCAGCCATTTCCCATGCACGGTCAAAAGATTTGCGGTAGTCGGCAGACACAAGAGCAGCGCGGCTTGCCTCCTCCCGCACATTGGGTGAATTTGCATCCTCCTCCGTGCCAGAGCAGGCCGAAACAGCAAAACTCAAAACTACCAATCCGAAGGATATACGCATGCAAACCCCCTATTTGCAAATATGGCATTCGGAGCGACACACAGAAAAATGTTTCGAGACGGCGGCGCATGCCAAGCGAAAAATTTAGCAGGACAAATAAGGTTGTCAATCGGTAACGGCGCTACCCTCGAATTGTCTTCCGAAGGTGTACGCAACTCGATTGAGTTCAGTCGGGTGCACCAACTTTTTCTTTATCTGTCGGTCTATTGAGCCGCCGCTAGTTTTGACGATGCACTATATTTTGGTTTATGGCGAAACGCTACTTCCCCATGTTGATCAATGGAGGGCTTTCGATTGCGGTGGTAGTAGCAACAATACCCAAGAGAGCTGAATTACGGTTATAGCATCAGGCAGCGACGGACCGTTGTGCTGCCACATGCGACGTCCCCCGCCCTACCCCTTGTAATTTTTCCCGATATAGCGCGACAGCGGTGTATCGCTGCGGATCGTTGGTCCGCGTGGATTCTTCGTGTCATAGACGACCGCATTTTCGAGCACGCGCTTTACATAGTTGCGCGTCTCCGAAATCGGGATATCCTCGATCCACTGGACCCAGTCGATACCGCCCATGCGGGGATCGCCATTGGCGCGGAGCCATTTGTTCACATTGCCGGGTCCGGCATTATAAGCCGCGACCGCGAGAGGGTAGCTGCCGCCGTAATAATCCATCATCCGCTGGATATAGCCGCTGCCGAGCTTGATATTATATTGCGGGTCGGCGGTCAGCGAGGAGGCGTTGTAGGACAGGTTGGCCTTCCCGGACTGTTCCCGGGCGGTGCCGGGCATCAACTGCATCAGCCCGCGCGCACCGGCATGGCTGATTGCGCCCTCGGCAAACTGGCTTTCCTGTCGGGTGATGGCATGGATCAGGGTCCAGGTGCTTTCATGGCCAAAGGGAACCTGCATCGTAGGGAAGGAGGTATCGTCGATCGGGCCGACGCCGGCGCCGAGAGCGCTGATACCCTTGATCACACCGAGATCGCGGGCGCCGATACGGGTCGCCAGATCGCTGAGCAGCATATAGTCCTTGGCGGTCTTGGCGTTATAAGCGAGGGCGCGGTGAAAGCGGATCTGCTCGCTCCAGGGACCGGTGCGGGTGGAGGCCTTGGCCGCGATGACCAGAGGTTCATTGTCATAAGCTTCGCGGTCTTTGTCGGTGATTTCGACTGCCGGCTTGCGGTTGAACACTGGCAGCGGACGGCCCAGGCGCTCAAGCGACAATTGGCCATAGAAATAGTCGGGAAAAGCCGCTGCTTTCTCGAAATAGGCCTTGGCCTGGTCGGCTTGCCCGGCTTCAGCAGCCGCACGTCCGGCCCAGTAATAGCCTTTGGAGGTAATATTGGGCGAGTCATAGGATTGCGCGTACAGATCGAACATCGGCACAGCCTTGGCTGGTTGCCGCATTCCGTTGAGGGCGGCGGTGCCGGCAATCCACGCCAGATCCGAATATTTGTCGCGCACCCGGGAATTCTGGTCAGCGATCCGCGTCGGAACATAATAGGCGTCATCAATTTTTGAGGCGATATCGTAGGCCACCGACCATTGCCGGTCGTTGGCAGCCGCTTCCGCGTTGATCAGCATCGCCTCGAACCAGGTGTCGGGAGAGGCGGGCTTGACGCGCAGTGGCAAACGGGTGGCGAGCAGCTGGCGCGCCGCGTAGCTTTGGCCGCTGTTGCGCAGATAGCGGGCGCGATCGGCCAGATAACCGGCGTCATCGCGGGCGATGGCACCGACCGCGGTGGCCTTTTCATTGGCATCGGAGGATTCGGTCAGCTGGGCCAGTCTGGCCTCGAACACCGGGCGCCGCGCAGGCGAGGTGAAACCAAGCTGGCGCGCTGCGTCGCGCGTCGCTCTCGCCCACAACAGGGCATCCATGCGCGCATCATGGTCTTCGATGCTGAAGGCGGAACTGAATCGTGAAAGCAGCGCCGCTTCATCTTCGTCGGTCAGCGTCCCGCCGCGCCAGGCCGTTCTGGCCCATTGATTGGCTTTATCCCGCTCGCCGCTGGCCTGCAGGGCAACTGCATATTTGGCCGCGCCGGCGTTGGTGGTCGGTTCGAATCGTGAGAAAAAGGCCAGAACGCGAGCTGGTGAAAAGCTGTTGATATTGATCGCCTGTTCGGCGTTGCGCTGCATTCTGGTGTCTTCCGGCCATCCGGGGAAGGTTACCAGAAATCCGGCATAATCCTCGAATGAATAATTGTCGGATTGCGTCAACACGCGCCAGCGTTGCAGGCCCAGCACCGCATTGCCGCCAGTCGGATCGGACAGGCCGGCGCTTTCATTTTGCCAGCCCATTTGCTCGCCGATATTATCGGCTGCCATGCAGGTGGCGGGGGTGAAAAGCAGCGTTGCAATAACAAATCTTGATACCATGCTGGACATTTTACGGTTAGGCTCCTTATCAGGCGCTGAACGGCGAACTATATCACCGTTAATATTGAAAATGACTTGGTGGCGACTTTGCCAATTTCCAAGGGAAACATAAAGGATTATTAGATGTTCTCGGGCTCAATACCGGCTCTGGCGACTCCCTTTCGCGACGGATCGTTTGCTGAAGACCAGTTTCGCGCTCTGGTAGACTGGCAGATCGACCAGGGCAGCAGCGCGCTCGTGCCGTGCGGAACAACCGGTGAATCATCTACATTGTCGAATGCCGAACATCATCGGGTGATCGAAATATGCATAGAGCAAGCTGCCGGCCGGGTGCCGGTTATCGCGGGCTGCGGGTCCAACGACACAACCAACGCCATGTTGCATCTCAATTTCTCAAAGAAATGCGGAGCCGCTGCGGGTCTCGTTGTAGCACCTTATTACAACCGCCCCAATCAGGAAGGCATCACCGCCCATTTTACCACCCTGACCGAAAATGTTGATTTGCCCTTGATCCTGTACAACGTCCCAGCACGGACCGTTACGGATATCATGCCCGACACGGTGGCGGCGTTATCGAAGTTGCCAAACGTGGTCGCGATTAAGGATGCCAGCGGCGACCTCGACCGGGTGACCGCGCATCGTCTGAACTGTGCCGACGACTTTGTCATGCTGTCGGGAGTCGATGAGCTGTCGCTGGCGTTCAACGCAGCCGGCGGGATTGGCTGTATTTCCGTGACCGCCAATGTCGCGCCGAAATTATGCGCCGAGTTTCAGGCGGCCTGCGCTGCGGGCGATTATGCCAAGGCGCGCAAACTGAATGACGTTCTCTATCCGCTGCACAAGGCGTTGTTCTCGGATGCGTCTCCCGGTCCCATCAAATATGCCATGTCCCAGGTCCTGGACAATTTCTCGCCCGACTTGCGCTTGCCGATGACACCGCCATCTGACGCCAGCCGCAAGGCTGTAGATGCTGCCCTGAAAGGCGCAGGACTGGTCTGATGGCGAAACCGCGGCCGGAGGAATTTGACAAGCAGAAGGTCGTCGCCGAAAACCGGCGCGCGCGTTATGACTATTTTCTCGATGACAAGTTTGAAGCCGGCATCATGCTGACCGGGACGGAAGTGAAATCGCTTCGTTCCGGGTCGGGCACGATCGCGGAAAGTTATGCCGAGGTGAAGGATGACGAGGTCTGGCTGATCAATGCCAATATTCAGGAATGGAGTCATGGCAACCGGTACAATCACACGCCGACGCGCCCGCGAAAATTATTGCTGAGCCGGCGCCAGATAAACAAGCTGCACGGCGCGGTAATGCGCAAAGGCATGACGATTGTGCCGCTGTCGATCTATTTTAACAGCAAGGGCCGGGCGAAGCTGGAGCTGGCACTGGCAAAGGGCAAGAAGGCACCGGACAAGCGGGCAACCGAAAAGGACCGGGACTGGAAAAGGCAGCAGGGACGGCTGATGCGCGAACATGGATGACGATAAGCCCAATATCCACGACAAGGATTTTGCGGCGCGCTCGATCATGCACGTCTTGCACTGGATTCAGAGAAAAATGCCGACCCGTGCGGGGATGGAACGGAACAAATTTCTCAAACCGATCGCCCATCGCTTTCTCCGCTCCGAACTGTGGCGATTCACCAGACGTTCGGTGCCGCGCGGGGTTGCCCTCGGGATGCTGGCTGCGTTTCTGGTCCCCGTTGGCCAGATATTCGCCGCCGTTTTTCTGGCCCTTCCGGTGCGCGCCAATGTGCCGATCGCGGCCATCACCACCTTCATCACCAATCCTTTGACCTATCCGTTCTGGATCGCGGCGGCGAACCAGACCGGCAAATTTGCCTTGCAGATCGATGCGATGACCGCCGGTCAGCCGATCAACACCCAGATGCGGAGCGAATTTGGCCAATGGCTTAGCTGGCTGGTGCGCGAAGCCGGGGTAACCGCATTTGGATTTCTGATTTTTGCCATAGTTTTTGCTGCTGTTGGCTATTTGATCAGTTCGTTCGGATGGCGTTGGTGGATCGGACACAAGCGGAAGGGGCGGTTGAGCAAAATTCTCGCCGACCGGGCCAGTGATGGCCAGTAAGGCGCAAAACCGGGCGGGTTTGCTCAATCCCAGCACGCGCAAGGCGCAGGTCGATGTGCGGACGCGGGCGGCGCTGCTCGTGGTAGCGGTGTTGGTTTCCGCCGGGCTGCTTTACTGGCAGGTGCAGAATATTACCCTGATCATCGCATTTCTCGCTCTCGTCATCAGTTTGACGGGGGCCGCTTTTTTTCTGCGTCCTCCCGCTGTCGCTAATGATCAGGACTATGCAGAGCCTGAAGATTGGGCGGTCACGCGCATGGTGGCCGATCAGTCGGCAATCGGTTTGGCAATTACCGACCGGGCTGGCCGGCTGGTCTGTGCCAACGAGCTTTTTACCAAATGGTTCAATGGTGCCGCCGTTCCTCCCGAACTGCCGTTACAGGCCGGAGGCAATGAACTGCTCGCGACTGCTGGCCGAACGGCCTGGCGTGATGGCCGCGGTTATGCCGAGGGGCTGAAGCGCGGAGTCGCCGAATATAACGCCAAAGTCGTCCGGGCCGGACAGGGCGATGAATATCTGTTGTGGCAGATGATACCGCAAATTCAGGCGGATATTCTGGATGACATGATTGGTCTGGTCAGCGGCGGCGGTGGTCGCGCGTTGTCGGAAGCTGGAATCCTGGCGAGCGTGATTGGCGGGGAAGGCCGAATCCGCGCTTCCAATCAGGCCTTTGCCTTGCGCGCGACCGGCCGCATCGATGCAAATATATCCGGGCGCAATTTTATCAGCTTTCTGCGCTCCGATGACAAGGGGACAATCTTTTTCGAACGCGAGGGTCGGAACGGGACGCCGGTGCGGCTATTTCACATTCCGCTCGACCGGGACAAGGAAAAGGGACCTGCGCTGATCCTTTTGATCGACGATGATGGCGGAATGGTCGAGCGTGGCAAAGCGCTTGAGCAAGTGGAATCGATGCTGTCGTTGCTGCCCTTGGGGCTAGCTCTGACGGACCGGGACGGACGGTTTCTGTTTCTCAACGAGGCGTTCGCAAAAACCGCCGGCATCGCGGAGCAGGAGCAGCCGCTCTATCCCGGCGATCTGATGATTCGCGATGACAAATCGGCGGTGTCCGATGCCGTTCGTCGCTATGCCAGCGGTCCGCCGCTGGCTGGAGACCTGGCGGTGCGGCTGCGTAATGGTGGGGAGGAACCCGTCGCGCTCGGCATCGCCGGCGTTCGCGGATTGGGCGAAGCGGCGGTGCTGCTCTCGATCCGCGACAATAGCGAAGAGTCGAAATTGAAGAGCCAGGTGGCGCAGGCAACGAAGATGCAGGCTGTCGGCCAGCTCGCCGGCGGCGTTGCCCATGATTTTAACAATATCCTCACCGCCATCATCGGCCATTGCGACCTGATGCTGCTGCGCCATGCGCCGGGTGACAGCGATTATGATGATATCCAGCAGGTCAAGAATAACAGCAACCGCGCGGCGGGGCTGACCCGGCAATTGCTTGCCTTCTCGCGGCAACAGACTTTGCGGCCGCAGGTGCTGCAGTTGCCCGACGTGGTCGCCGATGTTTCCAATCTGCTCAAGCGCCTGCTGAACGAGACGATCGAGCTGGAAGTGCGGCATGGCCGCAATCTCGGACTGGTCCGGGCAGACCCGGGACAATTGGAGCAGGTGATTATCAATCTCGGCGTCAATGCGCGGGATGCGATGCCAAGCGGCGGCAAAATTTCGATTTCGACCCAAGCAGTGGCAGCGGCCGATGTTCGCGCGCTGAAAAGCGAGATTCTGCCGATCGGCGATTATACGGCGCTGTTCTTTACCGATTCCGGCAATGGTATTCCGCCGCATGTCATCGGCAAGATTTTTGAACCATTTTTTACGACCAAATCGGTGGGCAAGGGGACCGGCCTGGGGCTGTCTACGGTTTACGGGATCATCAAACAGTCCGGCGGCTATATTTTTGCCAATTCCAAACCCGGCGAGGGTACCACCTTCTCGATCTATTTCCCGGTTCACCGGCCAACCGCAGAAGATGCCGAACGGGCGACGTTAAATTCGCTTCCGGTCAAAGCGACAGCCAAGAAGGAGTTGTGGGGAACGGCGAATATCTTGCTGGTAGAGGATGAGGATATGGTCCGCGCGGTCGCGGAGCGGGCGCTGACGCGACAGGGATATACTGTGGTGACGGCAAGCGAAGGCGAGGAAGCTTTGACTCTGCTCGCCCTTCAGGAAGAGAAGGAAGAGCAGTTCGACATTATCGTTTCTGACGTCGTCATGCCGAATATGGATGGCCCGACCATGGCAAAGCATGTCCGCAAAAATTATCCGGACCTGCCGATCCTGTTCATGTCCGGCTATGCCGAGGAGCAATTGCGCAAGTCGATCGATCTCGACAAGGTCAATTTCCTGCCCAAGCCTTTTTCGGTAGCTCAAATAGCGGAAGCGGTCGGCGAGACGTTGGCCGAACATGCCAAAACGCACTAAATTATTCGTCTATTTTCATTGGAAATCAGATAGATAGTCAAAAAAACAAAAATATATGTTCCCCTCTTGTTCTATGAGAACAAATAAGGTACATCATGACAATCATTGATTGATGCTACTTAAACATTTAGCGAAGGGGACAGGCAAATGGCCAGTAATTTAAAAGTCGTAGAATCGGAAAATCAATTGAACTCATCAGACAGGCAAAAGGCGCTCGACGCCGCACTGGCGCAGATAGACCGCGCCTTCGGCAAGGGCTCGGCGATGAAGCTGGGCCAGCGCAAGGCACTGGAAATAGAATCCATTTCCACCGGCAGTCTGGGACTGGATATTGCGCTTGGCATCGGGGGATTGCCAAAAGGACGCGTGATCGAAGTGTACGGACCGGAAAGTTCCGGCAAGACGACACTCGCCTTGCACGTCATTGCCGAAGCACAGAAGGCAGGCGGTACCGCCGCTTTTGTTGACGCAGAGCACGCGCTGGACCCTGTCTATGCCAAGGCACTGGGCGTCGATACCGACGAGCTGATCATCTCCCAGCCGGATACCGGTGAGCAGGCGCTGGAGATTGTCGATACATTGGTTCGTTCCAATGCGGTTGACATATTGGTGGTCGATTCGGTCGCTGCCCTGGTGCCGCGCGCGGAAATCGAAGGCGAAATGGGCGATACCCATGTCGGTCTGCAAGCCCGGTTGATGAGCCAGGCGCTGCGCAAGCTGACCGGTTCGATCAGTCGTTCGAAATGCATGGTCATCTTCATTAACCAGATCCGTATGAAAATCGGTGTGATGTACGGCAATCCGGAAACCACGTCCGGCGGCAATGCACTGAAATTCTACGCATCGGTCCGTCTCGACATCCGGCGCACCGGCCAGATCAAGGAACGTGATGATATTGTCGGCAACACCACGCGCGTCAAAGTGGTCAAGAACAAGGTTGCACCGCCGTTCAAGCAGGTCGAATTTGACATCATGTACGGCCAGGGTATTTCCAAGGTCGGCGAGATTATCGATCTTGGCGTGAAAGCGGGCGTTGTCGAAAAATCAGGTGCCTGGTTCTCTTATGACTCGGTCCGCATCGGGCAGGGGCGCGAGAATTCTAAGCGCTTCCTTTTGGACAATCCGGAAATGATGGCCAAGCTGGAAAATCAGATCCGCGGCAAGCAGGAAGAAGTGGCCGAGGAAATGATGACCGGTCCGATCGGCAAGGCCGATGACGATGATGAATAGATGATTTGATCATCAAGCCTGTGACGGATGGAATCGCTGGAATGGCGGTTCCCCTCTATCAAGGCCTGCCTTTGGTGGCCCGACGGAATCCGGTTGCACGGGAATGATGAAAATAACCATTTACAGCTTTGCCGGATCACTCTCCCCCGAGGTGATCCATGGCATAGGGCCGTCCTTCTGTCCCCCGACTGGCAGGACGGCCCATTTTCATTTGCGCCGATTTGTCATTCCAATACACGCGTCAAATGTTGGAAAAGATTGACATTTGGCGGTTTAAAACGCTTCATTGGCCCGAACTTTGACGAACTTTGAACTTTTCCGAAGGCCAAAATAGCAATGACCATCATCGTCCATCATCTCGAAAACAGCCGTTCGCAGCGGATCATCTGGCTGCTTGAGGAGCTGGGACTGCCTTATGAGATCAAGCGCTACGAGCGACATCCCAAGACCCAGAAAGCGCCCGACGCTCTCAAGGCCATTCACCCGCTGGGCAAGTCGCCGATGATCGAGGACGGTGGCGAGGTGATTATCGAGACCGCCGCCATAGCCGAATATCTCGTCGAAAAGGCGGGTGGCAAACTGGGCGCTCCGAAAGATGCCAGGGGCGCTCGCCTCTATACCCAATATCTGCACTTCGCGGAGGGTTCGATGATGCCGCCGCTATACGGATTGCTGGTGGTCGGCCGTCTCGGCCTGCTCGGCTTGCCGGCGCGCAAACCCGTCGGCCAGATGGTGACAGACCTCCTGGTCTGGCTCGAAACCGAACTGGCCGACCGCGACTATTTTGCCGGGGACGAGCTGACGGCTGCCGATATCATGATGAGTTTCCCGCTCGAAGCCTGCCAGTCGCGGGCCGGGCTGGATGAGCGCTATCCCAATTTGATGGCGTTTCTGCAGCGTATCCACGCCCGCCCGCAATATCAGGCTGCCTTGCAAAAAGGCGGGCCCTACGCCTATGCTTGAACAGGACATTGATTTTGCCCGCTCCTGCAATGACAGGATTGTAAACAGGACATCGCTCGCCTAAGTCCAATTCATGCAAACAACCAATGATATAAGACGGTCTTTCCTAGACTATTTTGCCGGACACGGTCACGAGATCGTGCCCTCTGCGCCGCTGATTCCCTATAATGATCCGACTCTGATGTTCATCAACGCGGGGATGGTCCCGTTCAAGAATATCTTTACCGGGGCCGAAACAAGCTCTTATGCCACCGCCACGTCGAGCCAGAAATGCGTCCGCGCTGGCGGCAAGCATAATGATCTCGACAATGTCGGCTATACCGCGCGCCATCATACCTTCTTTGAAATGCTGGGAAATTTCTCTTTCGGCGACTATTTCAAGGAACAGGCAATCGTACACGCCTGGACCCTGATCACGAAAACCTGGGGCATTTCTCCGGACCGGTTGACCGTGACAGTGTTTCATACCGATGACGAAGCCTTTGACCTGTGGAAGAAAATCGCCGGCCTGCCGGAGGAGCGGATCATTCGCATCGCGACCAACGACAATTTCTGGTCGATGGGCGATACCGGACCTTGCGGTCCCTGCAGCGAGATATTTTACGATCATGGCCCGCATATCGCCGGTGGGCCTCCGGGCAGTCCGGACGAGGACGGCGATCGCTTCGTCGAAATCTGGAATCTGGTGTTCATGCAATATGACCAGCGTGGCCCGGACGACCGCGTCGATTTGCCCAAACAGTCAATCGATACTGGCATGGGGCTCGAGCGGGTTGCTGCGGTCATGCAGGGCGTACACGACAATTACGAGATCGACCTGTTCAAGGCGCTGATCGCCGAATCCGGTTCGCTGACCGGCACCGCCACAACCGGTGACAATCAGGCAAGCCATCGGGTAATCGCCGATCATCTGCGCGCTTCATCCTTTCTGGTCGCTGATGGCGTGCTGCCGTCAAACGAGGGCCGCGGCTATGTGCTGCGCCGGATCATGCGCCGCGCGATGCGCCATGCTCATTTGCTGGGTGCCAAGGACCCTTTGATGCACCGCATGGTCGGGTCGCTGACCGGCGAGATGGGCAATGCCTTCCCGGAACTGATCCGCGCCAAACCGCTGATCGAAGAAACCCTGTTGCGAGAAGAGGTTAATTTCCGGCAGACTCTGGCCAATGGCCTGAAGCTGCTCGACGCGGAAATCTCCGAAATGAACGAAGGGGATATCTTGCCGGGCGAAACGGCTTTCAAGCTCTACGACACATTCGGCTTTCCCTATGATCTGACCGAAGACGCCTTGCGCGCGCAGTCGCTGGGTGTCGACCGCGAAGGGTTCGACAAGGCAATGGCCGAGCAAAAAGCGGCTGCACGCGCCGCCTGGAAAGGCTCCGGCGATCAGGCGTCTGATACAGTCTGGTTCGATATCGCCGAGCGCGAAGGCAGCACCGAATTTACCGGCTATACCTCCGAGGAAGGCGAGGGCGTTGTGATTGCCCTCGTCAAGGACGGCGTGGAAATCGAGAGGGCGCAGAATGGCGATACCGTCACCCTGCTGACCAATCAGACTCCCTTTTATGGGGAAAGCGGCGGCCAGATGGGCGATGCCGGCGAGATCTCCGGCGCGGATGGCTTCAAAGCGGCGGTGACCGACACGAGAAAGCCGCTGGGACGGCTCCACGCCCATCAGATTGAAATCCAGTCGGGCTCCGTTTCGGTTGGCGATATGGTTCATCTCGAAGTGGATGGAGACCGGCGCACCGCGCTGCGTGCCAATCACAGCGCCACCCATTTGCTGCACAAGGCGCTTCGCCACCATCTCGGCGACCATGTCACGCAGAAGGGCAGTCTTGTTGCACCGGACCGTCTGCGCTTCGATTTCTCGCATGTGGCGGCCTTGTCCGAAGCGGAACTGAAGGCAGTCGAGGCTGATGTGAATGCGCAGATTCGTGGCAACAGTCCCGTCACCACTCGCCTGATGAGCCCCGACGATGCGGTCGCCGCTGGCGCGCTGGCGCTGTTCGGCGAAAAATATGGCGACGAAGTCCGGGTCCTGTCGATGGGCAGGGACTCCGATCTGGATTATTCCGTCGAACTGTGCGGCGGCACGCACGTGCACGCGCTGGGCGATATTGGTCTGATGGTGATCGTGGCGGAATCGGCGGTTGCCAGCGGCGTCAGGCGGATCGAAGCGCTGACCGGCGAAGCGGCGCGGCTGTGGCTCGCGGATCGCGATGCCAAGCTCAAGTCAATTGCCGCAGCGCTCAAGGCGGCTCCCGAGGATGCGGTTGAGCGCGTCACGATCCTGGTTGAGGAACGCAAGAAGCTGGAACGGGAACTGACCGAAGCCAAGAAGGCTTTGGCTCTCGCTGGCGAGGGCGGCGGCGCCAAGGCAGCAGAAAAAGAAACGATTGGTGATGTGGCCTTTACCGGTCAGGTCATTCAGGGACTCAATCCCAAGGAATTGCGCGGACTGGTCGATCAGGCGAAGAAACAGCTTGCCAGCGGCGTGAGCGCGCTGGTGGCGGTCAATGATGGTCGGGCAACGGTTGCGGTCGGCGTGACCGATGATCTCGCCGGGCGCTTCAGCGCGGTCGACCTGGTTCAGGCCGGGGTTGCTGCGGTTGGTGGAAAAGGCGGCGGCGGTCGTCCGGACATGGCACAGGGCGGCGGTCCCGATGGCGCCAGGGCCGATGATGCAATCTCCGCTATCAGGTCTGTTCTTGCGGGCTGAGCCCGTCCGGCACCAAGTCATCAGCCGTCGCCTGTCCGGTTGAAGTGGAGAATGATTTCAGCTTGGGTTCCTGCTCCAGATCCCCGTCTTCCTGAATCTGCTTGCGGTAGATATCGCGCAATTCATGGATCGAGGCAATGACCGGGCCCATGGCCACGCCATTTTCGACGAGAACGGCTTCCGACAGTTGCAGGGAACCCTCGAGCGCTTCGGGCACGGCATTGGTCGCGCCGGCCTGATAGAGTTCGGCGGCATGTTCAATGTCCCGGGCCCTTGCAATGATCGGCAGGTCCGGCACCCAGGCACGGACCTTCTTGACGATTTGCACCGAGAGTACTGGCTCGTCCATCGTCAGCACCAGCGCCTTGGCATGGCCCAGCCGCAACCGGTCCAGCATTTCATTGCGGGAGACATTGCCAAAAATGATCGGATGGCCTTCGCGGCGCGCCTTTGCGACCGCATCAATATTTGATTCCACCGCGAGATATTTTTGATCATGGGTTTTCAACAGCTCGGCGACCAGCTTGCCGACCCGGCCAAAGCCGATGATGATTGTCTGTTGGGCTTCCACTGCTTGCTCACCCGGAGCCGGCGCTCCCTCACCTCGCATTTCCATACGACGCGCAATGTCGTGGCCAAAGCGCGCCAGCAAAGGCGTAATGGTCAGGCCGATCGCCGTCACAATCTGCCAGAATGCAGCGGTCTGCGGCTGGATCAGTTGCGCCTGCAGCGCCGCCGCCAATACGATCAAGGTGGTTTCAGAAGGACTGGCCATCAGCACGCCCGCTTCGGTGGCAGTGCCGGCACTGGCACCCGCAAAACGCAGCAACCCGCCGGTAACCGCTGCCTTCACCAGAACCACACCGACGACGGCGATGAGCAGGCTTCCCCAATTTTCCAGCACCACACGGATATCGACCTGCATGCCGACGGTGATCAGGAACACGCCGAGTGCCAGGCCCTTGAACGGCTCGGTAATCACTTCTACTTCACCGTGATATTCGGTTTCCGCGATCAGCAGGCCGGCGAGCAGGGCACCGACGATAGGCGACAGTCCGGTTGCGGCGGTTGCCAGACTCGCCAGGATGATGACCAGCAAACTGACAGCAAGGAACAGCTCCGGACTCTTGGTGCGCGCCGCTTGCGCAAAAATCCGCGGCAGCAACAGACGACCGAGGACCAGCAGGATAATGACAACCGCCCCGCCCATAAGCAGGGTCCGCCCGAGATCACCCCATCCGCCATCGGCGGTTATCGCCGGGGAGATCGCGCCGAGCAGGAAGATGATCGGGACAATGGCGACATCCTCGAACAGGAGCATGCCGAGAGCCGCTCGCCCCACTGGACTTTTGGTGCCCGACATCGGCAGCACCAGAGCGGTCGAGGACAGCGCCAATGCCAGTCCCAGTCCCAGAGCACCGGCTGCATTCTGGCCGATCAGATATAATACAGAGCCGATGATCAGGCCCGAAGCCAGCAGTTCCGCTGCACCGACACCGAACACCAGACGGCGCATCGACCAGAGGCGCTTGAACGACAGTTCCAGCCCGATCGAGAACAGGAGCAATATGATGCCCATTTCAGCAAATGGTTCGATTGCTTCGCGGTCGCTGATCGTGACAAACTGCAACCACTGATATTGGCTTTGCAGCGACCCGAGCCCCGACGGGCCGAGCAATAGCCCGACCAGAATGAATCCGATGATCGGCGTGATCCGGAAGCGGGTAAAGGCGGGAATGACAATGCCGGCCGCGCCCAGAATCACGATGGCGTCGATAAAGGCCGGATTATCTAGAGGGCTGTGCATGAGGACTCTATAAACGAACGATGCTATTTGTCAGCAGCTTACATGGTCGAGGGCAAGAATGATGGATATGACACGCGATATCGTGATTGTCGGCGGCGGTCCCGCCGGAATGATGGCCGGATTGCTGTTCGCGCGGGCCGGACTGCAAGTGGCGGTTTTGGAGAAACATGCCGATTTCCTTCGCGATTTCCGAGGGGACACGGTGCATCCTTCCACGCTCGACCTTTTCCATCAGCTGGACATGCTGAATGACCTGCTTGAATTGCCACACAGCCGGGTGGACGAGGCATCAATCCACATTGCCGGTCGTCAGATGAAAGCCATAGATTTTAGGCACTTGCCGGTTGCGGCGCCCTATATTGCCATGATGCCGCAATGGGATTTGCTCAATTTCATCGCGGGCAAGGCAAAGCAATATGCGGGATTTGACTTGCAGATGGAGACTGAAGCCGTCGACCTTTGCTACGACAAGGCTGATCGCGTCAGCGGCATTGAGACCAGAGACGGCCAAATACTGGATGCCAAGCTGGTCATTGCTGCCGATGGCAGAAGGTCGGTGTTGCGTGGCAAAGCCGAACTGCCGCTGCAGAATATTGGCGCTCCGATGGACATATTCTGGTTTCGCGTCGACAAACTCAGGGGATATGGCGGTGACGTCTTTGGTACGGTTCAGGCCGGTCGGTTCATGGTGATGATCGATCGGCACGACTATTACCAATGCGCCTTTGTCTTCAACAAGGGGCAGGCCGAAACCGTGAAAGCTGCCGGACTGGATGCGTTTCGTGCCGGATTACGGTCGCTGGTTCCTGACTTGAGCGAGGCTTTCAGTCAGATAACCAGTTGGGACCAGGTTAAAATTCTGGAAGTGGCGCTGGACCGGTTGCAGCGCTGGCATCGACCGGGGCTGCTGGCGATTGGCGATGCTGCCCATGCGATGTCACCGATCGGTGGTGTCGGTATCAATGTTGCCGTTCAGGACGCGGTTGCGACGGCCAATATCCTCGCGGGACCAATGAAGAGCGGACAGGATCCCGATCCGCTTTTGCAGCAAGTCTATGCGCGCAGAATCAAACCGGTCCGCCGCATGCAGGCGTTGCAGAAATTGGCGCAGGACAAGGCAATAGCTCCGCTATTGCGGCGCACCAAGCCGATCGAAAGGCCGTTTCTTATATTGCGGCTGCTAAACCGGATGCCATGGTTGCGCCGCATTCCGGGGCGCGTCATCGGACTGGGATTCGGGCGAGAGGCTATCCGCTCGCCCGAAAGTCCCATTAGTCCAAAATGACTATTTCCAGTTTTGCATTTCCGTTTCGAGATTGGACCGAACCGCTTCGAAAAACTGTTCCGTAGTCATCCATGCCTGATCGGGACCGATAAGGATCGCGAGATCCTTGGTCATGTCGCCATTTTCGACGGTCTGGATGCAGACACGCTCCAGGGTTTCGGCAAAGCGCGTCACATCGGGCGTGTCATCGAATTTGCCGCGATAGATCAGGCCGCGCGTCCAGGCGAAGATCGAGGCAATCGGATTGGTCGACGTCGCCTTGCCTTGCTGATGCTGGCGATAGTGACGGGTCACCGTACCATGTGCCGCTTCTGCTTCGACGCAATCGCCGGTTGGCGTCATCAATACAGAGGTCATCAGGCCGAGCGAACCAAAGCCCTGCGCGACCGTGTCCGACTGGACGTCACCGTCATAATTTTTGCAGGCCCAGACGAATTTGCCGCTCCACTTAAGGGCAGAGGCGACCATGTCATCGATCAGACGGTGTTCGTAGGTGATTCCGGCCTTGTCGAACTTGTCCTTGAATTCGGCCTGGAAAATTTCCTCGAACAGATCCTTGAAGCGCCCGTCATAGGCTTTCATGATCGTGTTCTTGGTCGACAGATAGACCGGCCATTCGCGGTTGAGGCCATAATTCATCGAAGCGCGAGCAAAATCGCGGATCGAATCATCCAGATTGTACATCGCCATGGCAATGCCGGGGGAAGGGAACTGGAATACTTCCTCGTCGATCGTGTCGCCATTGTCGCCTTCCCAGATCAGCCGCAGCTTGCCGGGACCCGGTACCTTGAAGTCGGTGCAGCGATATTGGTCGCCGAAGGCATGACGGCCGACCACGATAGGGTCGGTCCAGCCCGGCACAAGGCGCGGGACATTGTCGATCACGATCGGTTCGCGGAAAACCACGCCGCCGAGGATGTTGCGGATCGTGCCGTTCGGCGATTTCCACATCCGCTTCAGGCCGAATTCCTCGACGCGGTCTTCATCCGGCGTGATGGTCGCGCATTTTACGCCGACGCCGTGTTTCTTGATCGCATTGGCCGCATCGACGGTGATCTTGTCATTGGTTTCGTCGCGGACTTCGATCGAGAGGTCATAATAATGCAGATCGATATCGAGATAAGGTTCAATCAACCGCTCGCGAATCCATTGCCAGATGATCCGCGTCATTTCGTCGCCGTCAATTTCGACGACCGGGTTTTTGACCTTGATTTTCGACATATCGTTCTATTCTTTCCTGAAACGGGTACCAGAGGGAGGAATGATGTTGCGAGCCTCTTAGCAAAGATTGTCGTTTGTTCAACCCAGAGATGCTGGCTAAAGTTGCTGGCGGTCAAGCAAATTCTTGATGCTGAATTCCCAATATATCAACGGGAGTGTTGTCAGAACAAAGCCCCGCCACTAAGTAGCGTCCATGGCAATCGAAAAATATTCAAACAAGGGGCTGGGAGAAGCCAAATGGTCTTTCCCGCCGGTGCATCCAGAAGGCCGTAAATTTGCGGTCATCGCTGCAGTCATCACGCTGTTTTTCGCGCTTATGGCGTGGGAGACGCTCGCCTGGCCGATGGCAGGCATTACTGCTTGGGTGTTGGCGTTTTTCCGCGATCCGAAACGGGTTACGCCGCTCGACGAAAAATATATCATTGCCCCTGCCGATGGCCTGGTGAGCCTGATCGTCCCGGTAAAACCGCCGGTAGAGCTTCAGGGCGAAGGCGGCCTCGCTGACGAAGAAATGATGCGGGTTTCGATTTTCATGAGCGTTTTCGACGTTCATATCAATCGCACACCGATCGAGGGAACGGTGAAACGCCAAGCCTATATTTCCGGAAAATTCCTGAATGCTGACCTGGACAAGGCCAGCGAAGAAAATGAACGGCAGCATTTTCTGGTCGAGCGGAACGATGGTCTCAAGGTCGGCTTTACCCAGATAGCGGGTCTTGTGGCGCGGCGGATCATGTCCTTCGTCAAGGAAGGCGATTTTGTCGCAGCCGGACAGCGGATCGGACTGATCCGGTTTGGCAGCCGGGTTGATGTCTATTTGCCCAAAGGTACAACGCCCAATGTTGTGCTGGGACAACGGTCGATCGCCGGTGAAACCATACTCGCGGTGGTTGGCGAGATGAAAGAGATCGAAGGCGTCGGCCAATGATGGCCTGCTCGTCACCCCGATTGCATCAAATCTGATGGCCAAAGGTTCGCTGAAGCGACCAGAGCGCGGTATCCCGTTGCGCGCCTTTGTCCCGAATGCGGTGACGGCGCTGGCTTTGTGCGTCGGCCTGAGCAGTGTTCGCTTCGCCTATATGGACAATTGGGTGCTGGCTGCAGGCTCAATCGTTCTGGCGGGCATATTGGATGGCTTGGATGGTCGTATTGCCCGTCTGTTGAATGCACAGAGCCGGTTTGGCGCGGAACTCGACTCGCTGTCGGATGTGATTGCCTTTGGTGTGTCACCTGCGCTGGTGATGTTCCTTTGGTCGACTCAATATATGCCGCAATTCGGCTGGGTCCTGGCGCTCACGATGGCGGTCGGTTGCGCGCTCAGGCTGGCGCGTTTTAATGCGCTTATCGACGATGATGATCAGCCGCACAAATCGGCCGGGTTTCTGACCGGCATTCCAGCCCCGGTCGGTGCCGGATTGGCAATGCTGCCGCTCTATCTGTGGATGATCACCGACCTGGAAATTTTCCGCCACTATGCGCTTGTGTCGCCCTGGATCGTCCTGATCGCGTTTCTGATGATTTCCAACACGGCGACGTACAGCTGGTCATCGCTGCGTTTGCGGAAGAATATCAGGCTGGAAGGAATCGCTGTCGTTGCGCTGGTTGGTGTTGCCCTGATCAACTCACCATGGATCATGCTTGCGGCAATCAGCATCGGCTATCTGATACTGATCCCGTTCAGCATCCGCAGCTACAGCAGAGTTAGGCGGCAGCGCGTAGCAGATCGCGCTGCAGCGAGCGATGCTGCGTCATAAGCTTGGGCGTTTTGACGGTCCGGGGCCGATAGGTCGATGATGGGAAAGCCGCTGCGGCGGGTTCGGCCCGCAACTCGTTTTCCAGAACGCTGACGATGCGGTCCCGATATTGCAAAAACATCGCTGCGATGATGGTCGCAGCACCAAACAGGGCCAGGGCAAAAAAGGTAGAGATAGCGATACTGAGCATGTGATATTTCCATTCGTTCTATCAATGAACCCTTAATGTTCGATATCTGTTCTCATTGTCAAGCGCTATTTGCAACCAGAGGTGAATCCGGTGCCGAGGCATTGGCTATTGTACCTGCAGCTTAATGTCACGGACAGGTCTGTCTCTTATTGCGTATCTCCAATCCGCATGACATAGTGAGTTACTTAACTAAGACACGGAGAAAAGCGATCATCAACCGGATGCTGATATGGGTGCGCGCGCATCCTGTAATCTCGGGCCTGATTGCGGTCTTGCTGCTGGCTCTTCTGTACAAGGTGATTGTCCCGTCAACGCCCGATTATGAATATATCACCGAACCGGTGACCCGCGGCGAGGTCGCCCGGATTGTCTCGGCGAGCGGAAAATTGCGGGCACTCAACACGATCAAGGTGGGTTCGGAGATTTCCGGGCAGGTGACCGATGTCTATGTCGATTTCAACTCGCCGGTGACGGCGGGGCAGGTGCTGGCGAGAATTGATCCGACCCGGATTGAAGCACGGGTGACCCAGGCGCGCGCCCAGGTCGAACTTGCGCGTGCGAACCTGGCACAGGCCGAAGCGTCGATCATTCGCGCGCAAACGGATTATGCTGTCCAGTCCCGCGAATATAAGCGGCAAAAGGAATTGGCGGAAAAAGGCTTTGTGTCAAAAGCGGGTATTGATCAGGCGCAAAATGTGCTTGCTACTTCCCAGGCCGCGCTCAGCACCGCAAAGGCGCAAGCGCAAAGCGGCCGCGCCCAGATCGCGCAAAGTACCGCCGAGCTGTCCTCCGCCCAGCTTGACCTCAACCGCACGCGGATTGTGGCCCCGACCAGCGGCGTGGTAATCAACAAGCTGGTCGAGCCGGGTACCACGGTAGCCGCCAGTTTCCAGACTCCCAATCTGTTTGAAATTGCCGCGGATACGAGCCGCATGCAGGTGGAAGCCTCGGTGGATGAGGCCGACATCGGCCAGGTCCGCGTGGGTCAGACGGTCCGGTTCACGGTGGACAGCTATCCCGATGACACGTTCGTCGCGAAGGTCGGCCAGATCCGGAAATCCGCGACAGAAGCGCAGAATGTCGTCAGTTATCTGGTAATCCTGGATGTCGACAACAAGGATGGCAAATTGCTGACCGGCATGACCGCCAATGTCGAAATCGTCACGGGCACCAAGGCCAATGTCCTGCGGGTTCCTGCGTCCGCTATCCGGTTTCGTCCGCGCAAGGATGATCGACCGGAGGAAGACAAGGTAGATTCGGCTGAGCAAAAGCCGGGCCAGAAACGGCCAACGGCTATTTGGGTGACGACTGACGATCCCTACGAACCCGTGCGCCGGGTGGTTACAATCGGGCTGGTCGGCGAAGATTATGTCGAAATTCTCAAAGGGGTGAAAGAAAAGGAGAAGGTCCTGATACGCACGAAAAATCTGCAAAATGAAGACGATGATGAGGATGATTTCGATAGCGAGAACCAATAGCCGATGGCTCTTGTAGAAACTCAGGATCTGGTCAAAAACTACGTGCTGGGCGGTGAAACCGTTCGCGCCGTGGATGGCGTCTCGCTATCGATCGAGCGCGGCGAATATGTCGCAATCATGGGGGCCAGCGGTTCGGGAAAATCGACCTTCATGAACATGATCGGCTGTCTGGATGTCCCGACGTCGGGCGAGGTGCGCATCGACGGCATCGCTACACAGGACCGCGACGGCGATGCGCTGGCCGAATTGCGCAATCAGAAAATTGGCTTCATCTTTCAGCAATTCAATCTGCTCGCCCGCACGACGGCGCTCGACAATGTCGCCGTGCCGCTCATTTACGCTGGCCTCGGCAGTGAAGATCGCAGAGCCAAGGCCCGAGCGAAGCTGGAGGAAATGGGCCTCGGCGACCGTCTCGATCATTCGCCGGCAAAGCTGTCCGGAGGTCAGCAACAGCGCGTTGCGATCGCGAGGGCATTGGTGACCGACCCGGTGATTCTGCTGGCGGACGAACCCACCGGCGCTCTGGATAGCAAGACGTCGGAAGACATTATGGAGATTTTCGAGACGCTCAACAATCAGGGCATTACTATCATTGTAGTGACGCATGAGGCCGAAATTGCCGATCATGCGAAGCGGCGGATCGAGTTTCGCGATGGCAAGGTTATCAAGGATATCCTCGTCGCCCATCGCAGGATCGTCAACGCATGATCGGCAATTTTGGGCAGAAATTCTCCGCCTGGATCGTCAACGTGGCGATCGCGATGACGGCGTTGCGGACCAATCTGATGCGCTCGATATTGACCACATTGGGGGTGATGATCGGCGTATTCGCGGTGACGCTCGCGGTCGCCGTGGGATCGGGAGCGCAGGTCTCGGTGATGCAGTCGATCAACGCTCTCGGTTCCAATATGGCGCTGATTTTCCCGCAACCGGACAGTGAAGGGGGCCGCACCACCTTTGACCGCGGCCGCCTGACCATGCGGGATGCCAATGCGATCAAAAAGCAGATCAGCGGGATCACCGATATCGCGCCGCAGCTGCGCACCTCGATCCAGTTGGTCGTGGCGGGCCGCAACGCATCGACCAGCGCCATCGGCGCCACTCCCGGATACGGGAAGGTCGCCAACGCTGCAGCGGCCTCCGGACGTTTCATCAGCGAAGCCGATGTTCGGTCTGCCGCCCGGGTCGTGGTTCTGGGGCCGAGCGTCGCCAAAAAGCTGTTCGGCGATTATGACCCGGTCGGCGAGACCGTTCGCATCAACCGGGCGCCGTTTACCGTGATCGGCGTGATGGAGTCGAAGGGCTCCAGCTTCGGCAATGACAATGATGATATTGCGATCATGCCGATCACCACCACCAGACAGCGCTTCACCGGCGATTCCCTTTCCGGGCCCGATGACTTGCAGATGCTTTTTGTCGGGTTCGAAGATGGCGTGTCGCTGCCTCGGGCCAAACGCGAGATCACTCGGCTCTTGCGAGAGCGCTATCGGGTGCGGGGGAAGGATATCAATCCGTTCACCATCCGCACCACCGAAGAATTTATGAAAGAGTCGGCGCAAGTCACCGGTATCTTTCAGATCGTGCTGGTTGCCATTGCCTCGATCTCGCTGCTGGTCGGCGGTATTGGCATCATGAATATCATGCTGGTCAGTGTCACCGAACGGACCCGCGAAATCGGGCTGCGCATGGCGCTGGGTGCCAAGCGCAGCGATATAAGGAACCAGTTTCTGGTGGAAGCAGCGGTGCTGTGCGTGATTGGCGGAGCCATCGGCCTGACTCTGGCGATTGCGGCCGGCACCGCGCTGACCATCTATGCCGACTTTCCGGTGCCGATCGGCATCGGCGTAGGCATTGGCGCAATCGTATTTTCTGCCGTGATCGGGGTGGTCTTTGGCGGCTATCCCGCGGTCCGCGCATCTCGGCTGTCGCCGATTGAAGCGCTGCGCAGCGAATAGTCCAGCCAGCAATTTGTGGTTGCATTTTGCTCCGCTTCGCCTTAACGGCACGCTCATTCCACATGGAAAGCACTCATACCGGTGCCAAGTGCGGCCTTTCAGGTCGTTTGAGGTTCTCAGCTTTCCAGAGGCATAACCGGATAAGGAGAAATATTATGGCGGCCCCTGTCGTCACCCTACAGCAATTGATTGAAGCCGGAGCGCATTTCGGCCACCAGACCCACCGCTGGAACCCGAAGATGAAACCCTATATCTTCGGCGCCCGCAACAGCGTCCATATTCTTGACCTTTCGCAGAGCGTGCCCCTGTTCGCACGGGCACTCGATTTTATCGCCAACGCCACTTCGGCTGGCGGCAAGGTCCTATTCGTTGGTACCAAGCGTCAGGCACAAGAGCCGATTGCCGAAGCAGCCCGCGCCAGCGGCCAGCATTTCGTCAACCATCGCTGGCTCGGCGGCATGCTGACCAACTGGAAAACCATTTCCAATTCGATTCGCCGGATGAAAACCCTGGAAGAGCAGCTCGGTGGTGACACCGCCGGCTTTACCAAGAAAGAAGTCCTGCAGATGACGCGCGAGCACATCAAGCTGGAGCTTTCGCTTGGCGGTATCCGCGACATGGGCGGCATTCCTGATGTCATGTTCGTGATCGATGCCAACAAGGAAGAACTGGCGATCAAGGAAGCCAACGTTCTCGGCATTCCGGTTGTCGCGATTCTCGATTCCAACGTTGATCCAAGTAACATCGCATTCCCGGTTCCGGGCAATGATGACGCAGCACGCGCGATTCGCCTCTATTGCGAATCCGTTGCTGCAGCAGCGACCAAGGGCGGCCAGGACGCTTCGGTTGCAGCGGGCGAAGATCTCGGAGCGGCGGTTGCTCCTCCGGTCGAGCAGATTGTATCGAGCGAAGCCAATGCCAGTGCAATGGTTTCCGGCGAAGAAGCAGCGGTTGCCGATATTGCGGACATTGCGGCTGAAATGACAGCGGCTGACGCAGCTCCGGCAGAAGAACCGAAGGCTGAAGAAAAAGCGGCTCCGGAAAAAGCTGCTGAAAAGAAGCCAGCTGCCAAGAAAGCTGACGCGAAGAAAGATGAAGAAAAGGCAGACGAAAAAGCCTGAACTTGAAGCTTCTCCATACGGTCATATATAGGCTGTAACGAAACATGAGCGGGGCGGCATTTTTGCCGCCCCAATTTCACATTTCCCGTCAAGAAATTGAGGAACGAATAATGGCTATTACAGCAGCAGCAGTGAAAGAACTGCGCGAGCGCACCGGTGCAGGCATGATGGATTGCAAAAAGGCACTGAACGAAACCAATGGCGACATCGAAGCAGCGGTTGATCTGTTGCGGACCAAAGGCCTTGCCGCGGCGCAGAAAAAATCTAGCCGCACGGCCGCTGAAGGTCTTGTCGGTGTTTCTGTTGAAGGCACCAAGGGTGTTGCCGTTGAAGTGAACAGCGAAACCGATTTTGTTGCCAAGAATGAACAGTTCCAGGACTTTGTTGCCAAGGTAACAAGCGTTGCCCTCGAGCAAAGCGAAGATGATGTCGAAGCGCTGCTCGCTGCCGATTATCCTGCCGGCGGTACCGTCAAAGACGTTTTGACCAACAATGTCGCGACAATCGGTGAAAATCAGGCGATCCGCCGGATGAAAACGGTTGCGGTCTCTAGCGGCCTCGTCGTTCCTTATATCCACAATGCGGTCACCCCGACCATGGGCAAGATCGGTGTGTTGGTTGCGCTGGAAAGCACAGCAGGCGTGGATGTTCTCGAGCCACTCGGCAAGCAAATCGCGATGCATATCGCAGCAGCTTTCCCGCTGGCCCTGAACGCAGACGGCCTTGATCCGGAATTGCTCGCCCGTGAGCGCGCAATCGCGACTGAAAAGGCTTCTGAATCCGGCAAGCCGGACAACATCGTCGAGAAAATGGTCGATGGTGCGATGGCAAAATTTGCCAAGGAAAATGCACTGCTCAGCCAGACTTTTGTGATGGATAACAAGACTCCGGTCGCGCAAGTTGTCGAACAAGCTGGCAAAGCTGCTGGTGTCGATATCAAGCTTACCGAATATGTCCGGTTCCAGCTTGGCGAAGGCATTGAGAAGAAAGAAGAAGATTTTGCAGCAGAAGTCGCCGCTGCGGTTGCTGGCTAATCGAGCAGCAGATTGAATATTTCAGGCGGTAACGCTTGGCAGCATGGCGCGGACTATCTATGGTCCGCGCCATAGTTGTTTTTGGGGCCGGGCGATGATTCCGGCAGGATGGGATTTGCATGAAACGACCGGCGTTCAAGCGCATTTTGCTGAAGCTTTCTGGTGAAGTCCTGATGGGCTCGAGCGAATTCGGTATTGATCCGGAGACGGTCAACCGGATCGCGACCGAAGTGAAATCTGCGAAAGAAGCAGGATTTGAACTTTGTCTGGTCGTCGGCGGAGGCAATATCTTTCGGGGGCTGGCTGCGGCAGCCAAGGGCTTTGAACGGACCAGCGCGGATTATATGGGCATGCTGGCAACCGTGATGAACGCTTTGGCGGTCCAGAATGCGCTCGAACAGATGGGCTGTGATACGCGGGTGTTGTCGGCGATCCCGATGGCCAGCGTGTGCGAGCCCTATATCCGCCGCAAGGCAGTACGGCATCTGGAAAAGGGCCGTATCGTTATCTTTGCAGCCGGAACGGGCAATCCCTATTTTACCACCGATACCGCCGCAGCGTTGCGCGCGGCGGAAATGGGCTGTGAGGCGCTTTTCAAGGGCACCAGTGTTGATGGGGTCTATAATGCCGATCCGAAACTTGATGCGACCGCAACCCGCTATGACGAATTGAGTTTTGATCAGGTTCTGAGCGATAATTTGAAGGTTATGGACGCCAGCGCCGTCGCGCTCTGCCGCGAAAACAAAATACCGATCGTCGTCTTTTCGATCCGCGAGCAGGGCAACCTTGCGACCGTCCTGGGTGGCGGTGGCACTGCGACCATGGTCGGAACAACCGAATAATTCTTAGAGGAAACAGCAATGGCAAAATATGACAAAGCCGATCTGCAAAAACGCATGTATGGCGCACTGGAAGCGCTCAAGCATGATTTGAGCGGCCTGCGCACCGGCCGGGCCAATATCGCCCTGCTGGATACGATCAAGGTCGAGGTCTACGGCTCGAACATGCCGCTTAATCAGGTAGCTACCGTGTCCGTACCGGAACCCCGCATGCTGTCGGTCCAGGTTTGGGACAAGGGCAATATTCAGCCTGTGGAAAAGGCGATCCGTTCTGCTGGTCTCGGGCTCAACCCGATGATTGACGGGCCCAATATCAGACTGCCGATCCCGGATCTGACCGAGGAGCGTCGCAAGGATCTGGCGAAGCTGACAGGCCAATTTGCCGAAAAATCCCGCATTGCCATTCGCAATGTCCGGCGGGATGGCATGGACGACCTGAAAGCGGATGAGAGCAAGAAAGAGATCAGTGAAGACGATCGGAAGCGGCTCGAAACCGAAGTTCAGAAACTGACCGACGAGATGATCGCCGAAGCCGACAAGCTGGCCGAAGCCAAGGAACAGGAAATCCTGACCCAGTGAAGCTTGCGCGTTCCAAGAGCGGTTCAGCAGATCCGGTGCAAGCCACGGCCGGTATATCTGACCCGACCTATGGTGTGCGCCATGTCGCGATCATCATGGATGGCAATGGGCGATGGGCAAAGCGCAAGCATCTGCCGCGCGCCCTTGGCCACAAGAAAGGCGTCGAGGCCGTTCGCAACATCGTGCGTGTAGCCGGGAAGATGGGCGTCGAAGTTATGACGCTCTATGCCTTTTCATCGGAAAACTGGAATAGGCCGGAAGAGGAAATTAGCGATCTCATGGGATTGCTGCGCCAATATATTCAGTCGGATATTGATGAATTCGTTGAGAATGGCGTACGGCTTAAGGTCATTGGCAATTACAAGGCGCTTGATTCCGATATTGTCGCGATGATCGACAATGCGATCGCGAAAACGGCCGAAAACAGTAAAATGACGCTGGCGGTAGCACTCAACTACGGCGCGCAAGATGAAATGCTCCGGGCGATTCAGCATCTCGCCACCCGTGTGCAGGCTGGCGAACTGGCTCCGGAAGCCATCAATCTTGACCATATTTCATCTGCTCTGGATACAGCCGATCTGCCGCCGCTGGATTTGCTGATCAGAACGTCAGGCGAATTGCGCCTGTCCAATTTCCTGCTCTGGCAGGCTGCTTATTCGGAACTGTATTTTACCGACACGCTCTGGCCCGATTTTGACAAGGCTGAGCTTGAGAAAGCCTTACAGTCATTTGGACATCGTGAACGACGATTTGGTGGTCGCTGAGCATGGTTGAACCCGCCGCTCCGGTCCCCGGCAAAGTCAATGAATTGCAAACCCGCATCATCGTTGGCGCGCTCTTAATCACCGCTGCCGTGCTGGCGGAATATTTTGGCGGCATATTTCTCTGGTTTCTCGTGGTCTTGATGGCGCTCGGGATCATGAGCGAATGGTCGGGACTAACGGGCCGCCGTGACAATCGATTGCTGGCGATGTACGCGCTGTCGGTGCCGCTGGCGATCATGTCGCCGTGGGCCGCCGGGCCTTCCTTTCTCGCGCTCGGCCTGATCATGGGCGCGGCGATGTTTGTTGCGGTATTCGACCGGTCGGTCAAATTGGCTGCCGGTTTATTCTATGCCGGGCTTCCCGCGCTCGCCATCGTCTATCTGCGCGATGTCGACAATGGCATATTGATCGTCTTCTGGACACTCGCTCTGGTCTGGGCGACCGATATCGGTGCCTATTTCTCCGGGCGGGCGATCGGTGGCCCCAAATTGGCGCCGCAAATGAGCCCCAACAAAACATGGGCAGGCCTGCTCGGCGGCGTCGTTCTGACAACGGCGGTCAGCTTTGTGCTGCACGTTTATTGGGGCCTCCCCGTCCATCTGGTGTGGCTCAGCATTCCGCTGGCGGTGCTCGCGCAGATGGGAGATCTGTTTGAAAGCTGGCTGAAGCGAAAGGCCGGAGCCAAGGATAGCGGAACAATATTTCCGGGCCACGGCGGGGTAATGGACCGCCTTGACGGCTTGATCCCGGTCGCACCGGTCGTTGCGATGATAATGCTCGCCGAAAATCTGGTCGCTGTATCATGACAAAGTCGGTCTCCATATTCGGTGCAACAGGATCTGTGGGGCAATCAACGCTCGACCTCATCCGGCAGCATCCGGAGCAATATGAGATTATCGCCCTGACCGCCAACGGCAATGCTTCCCAGCTGGCCGCTCTGGCTATCGAATTTTCTGCGCAGGTCGCGGTTGTGGCTGACGATTCGGCTTATGCAGAACTCAGGGACCTGTTGTCAGGAACAGCGATCGACGCCGCCAGCGGACCCGAGGCGCTGAATGCGGCGGCAGCCCTTGGCGCAGACTGGACCATGGCCGCGATTGTCGGTTGCGCCGGGCTCCCGCCGACGCTTGAAGCCCTGCGCTGCGGCAAGACCGTGGCACTGGCCAACAAGGAAGCGCTGGTGTCCGCTGGCGCGTTGATGATGACCGAAGCCCGCAAGGCGGGCGCGACGTTGCTGCCGGTCGATTCAGAGCATAATGCGATATTTCAGGCGCTGCAGGGCGGCCGGATCGATCAGGTTCGCAAGATCACGCTGACCGCCAGTGGTGGACCGTTCCGGACGTGGACGCGCGAGCAAATGGCAGTGGTTACGCCGGAGCAGGCGGTTGCCCACCCCAACTGGGATATGGGAGCGAAAATCTCTGTCGACAGCGCCACCATGATGAACAAGGGGCTGGAGCTGATCGAGGCTCACCATCTTTTCCCGGTCGGTCTCGAAAATATCGAAATATTGGTCCATCCGCAGTCGGTGATTCATTCGATGGTGGAATATCGCGACTGCTCCACGCTCGCCCAGCTGGGGTCTCCCGATATGCGGATACCGATTGCCAACACCCTGGCATGGCCGGACCGGATGACGACCAATTGCGAGCCCCTAAATTTGGCAGAGATCGGCAAGCTGGAATTTGAACGACCCGATGAAACCCGCTTCCCGGCCACCAGAATCGCCAGAGACGTAATTACGGCTGGCGGTGCTAAGCCAGCGATGCTCAACGCTGCCAATGAAATAGCGGTCGCGGCATTTCTCCATCGCGCGGTTCAGTTTCTGGACATCACAGAGATTGTAACGCGGCTGTTAGATAGTTATAGCCCGCCGGAACCGAGCGCATTGGCGGATATTTTTGCCATAGACAAAGAAACGCGCGTTCGGACCGAGCAACTGGTCGAGGAATTGAAGGTTTGACGGATAACCCCGGTATTTTGCTGACGCTCTTGGCGTTTCTGATCGTCATCGGTGTGCTCGTTTTTGTCCACGAGATGGGGCATTATCTGGTCGGCCGCTGGTGCGGCGTCAAGGCGGATACCTTTGCCATTGGCTTTGGCAAGGAAATTGTCGGATGGACCGACAAGCGTGGGACGCGCTGGAAAATCTGCATGTTGCCACTGGGTGGCTATGTTCAGTTTGCCGGTGATATGGATCCCTCTGGCATGAAGAGCAAAGAGTGGCTCAGTCTGCCGGCAGCGGAACGCAACCAGACCTTCCAGTCCAAGTCCCTGTGGCAACGCGCAGCGATCGTGTTTGCAGGACCCGCGATCAATTTTCTTTTCGCCATCTTGATCATCATCGGCTTTGTTATTGCCTATGGCACCAGCGCGACGCTCCCGGTTGCGAGCCAGATTTCCCCCAATTCGACCGCTGCCGCGATTGGCATGAAGCCGGGAGACCGGGTGATATCGGTGGACGGACAGAAAATTGAGCTGTTCGAGGATCTGCGGCAGAAAATAATGCTGCTCCCCGAAAAGAATGTTGAAATTGTCTACGAACGGGATGGCCAGCGCATCGTGAGGGAAGGCAAGACCGGCGTTCAGATATTGAAGGACAGATTTGGTAACGAATATCGGCTCGGGTTGCTGGGCATGTCATCCAGTGAAGTGCAATGGCGTGAAGTCAGCCCGCTTGAGGCGCCCGTGGTTGCGGTGCAGAAAACCATTGGCATCGTCGATCAAATCACGACCACTTTAGGACAGGTTATCACCGGCAAGCGCTCGATCAAAGAGCTGGGCGGACCGCTGAAAATCGCTCAGGTTTCCGGTGAGCAGTTTAAACTGGGTCTGGAAAGCTTCATTCTTTTTGTAGCCCTGATCTCAATTAACTTGGGGTTCATCAACTTGCTGCCAATCCCGATGCTCGATGGAGGGCATCTGATGTTCTATGCAATTGAAGCGGTGCGGAGAAAGCCGGCCAATGCAAAGGTGCAGGAATGGGCTTTTCGGTCCGGGTTGGCACTGGTCATGGTGTTCATGCTGGTAGTAACATTCAACGATTTGTCGTCATTTGGCCTGTTCCGGTCTATCTCCGGCTGATTGACCATTGATTGACACGCTGCATTGGGGCAGGGGGTTGGCGAAGTTGGTGCCTTGGTGCCGATTTCATTTTATTTTTTGGTTTATGGTGTGAAAGCGAGTTTGTCTGTGAATCATAAGAAGCGGCTTCTACCCTTGTTAATGTGTGGCACTATTTTAGGTGGCACAGCGGTTTCTTCGCAGGCGCAAGCGCAGGAAGCCGCGCAACCGGTGCCTGCGGTTCCGGCAGATGACACGATCCGATCGATCGTCGTCAGTGGTGCGCAGCGTCTGGAACCGACCACGGTCTTGTCGTACATGAAATTGCGGGTCGGTCAGACCTACACGCAGGAATCTGCCGATCAGGCTCTGAAAGATCTGTTCGAAACAGAATTGTTCAAGGATGTCAGCATCCGGAACAATGATGGTGCCGTGATTATCGAGGTCGTCGAGAACCCGGTGATCAACCGCATCTTGCTGGAAGGCAACAAGCGGATCAAGGAAGACAAGATCTACCCGGAGATCCGGCTTGCTCCCCGGCAGATATTCACCCGTTCGAAAGTCCGGGCCGATGTCGCCCGGATCGTTGAATTGTATAAGCGGAAGGGCCGCTTTGCCGCCAACGTCGAGCCGAAAATGGTTCAGCTGGACCAGAACCGTGTCGATATTGTTTTCGAGATTAACGAAGGGCCAAAGTCGAAGGTCCAGCAGATCAACATCATCGGTAACGAAGAATTCTCGGACGGTCAGCTGCGCGGTGAGATGGTTACCAAGCAATCGCGCTTCTATCGTTTCTTCAGCTCCAGCGACACTTATGATCCGGATCGCCTTGCCTTTGACCAGCAAAAGCTTCGTCAATTCTATTTGACAGAAGGCTATGCCGATTTTCGGGTCATCTCGGCCGTGGCGGAACTCACGCCGGACAAGCGCGATTTCATCATCACTTATGTTGTTGAAGAGGGCGATCGCTACAAGTTTGGCGATGTGGCGGTAGAAAGCGAGATCCGCGACTTTACGCCAGAATTCCTGACTCCTCAGCTGCCGATGAAGTCCGGCGATTTCTACAATGCCAAACAGGTGGAGGACACGGTTGAACGCCTGTCCGAGACCGCCGGCTTGTTCGGCTATGCCTTTGCCGATGTTCGCCCGCAATTTACGCGGAACAAAGACACGCTGACCATGGATATTCTCTTCCAGGTCGCGGAAAGCGATCGCGTGTATGTCGAGCGGATCGACATCAACGGCAATACCCTGACGCAGGACAAGGTCGTGCGCCGGGAGTTTCGTCTGAATGAAGGCGACGCATTCAACAGTTTTCAGGTCAAGCGCTCTGCGAACCGCATAAAATCACTGGGCTTTTTTCAGGAAGACCTGGAAATCGAGCAGAAACAGGGAAGCGCGCCCGATCGCATCATCCTGGAAGCGAATGTCGAAGAAAAGGCGACCGGACAGCTGCAGCTTTCAGCCGGCTTTTCCAGCGTCGAGAATTTCATTCTCCAGGCCTCCGTGCAGCAGCGCAACTTCCGCGGCAAAGGCCAGGAGCTGCGCGCAAGTGTCAGCTATTCCAGTTTCTCGCAATCGATCGAACTCGGTTTTACCGAACCCTATCTGTTTGACCGCAATATCGCCATAGGCGCGGACATTTTCCGTCGCGACTTGAACAGCTTCAATTTCGTCAATAATGATCGCGAAACTACTTTCGAGCAGCTGACCACGGGTTTCCAAATCCGAGCCGGCGTGCCGATCACCGAATATCTGTCCGCTTCGTTTCGTTATGGCCTCAGTCAGGATGACGTGACGCTGGAGCCAACGCTCTTCTTTACGGATAGCAATGGTGACGGGATAAGAGGGAATAGCCCCGCCGATATTTGCGATCCGATCATCGCAGGCCGTTTTCTTTGCGATGCACTCGGCATGCGCACGACCTCTTCAATCGGCACATCGTTGATCTATGATGATCGTGATAATCGCATTCGGCCGACCCGTGGGCAGTCAATCGTCGGTAGCCTCGATTTTGCCGGCTTGGGTGGCAGCGTCAAATATGTTCGGGGTCGACTGAATGCCTCGAAGCACTGGCGTGTGCTCGGCGACTTTATCTTTACGGTCAGCGGTGAAGGTGGATATATTCATCCGCTGGAAAATCGTTCCGTGACTCCAGGGGACGGCATTGACGATGTCCGATTGACGGACAGATTCTTTCTGGGAGAGCCGCAGATGCGCGGTTTCGACATCCGAGGGATTGGCCCGCGCGTGGTGCGCTCCTCAACTATTCCAGGACTGGATGCCAATGGCAATCCGATCAATGAGATTGTAGAGGTAACCAACGGCCGTCAGACCGATGACGCCATCGGTGGCCGCGCTTATTATCTGGGTCGTGCCGAACTGGAAATTCCACTGGGGTCAGGCGCGCGAGAACTGGGATTACGACCGTCCGTCTTCGTCGACGTCGGAGCGGTTTTCAAAGTTGCCCAGCCGTTGCTGCTCACTGATTTGCAGACTCAGCGGCAGCGGACGATCTTTAACGACCAGGGGGTTGCAATCGGCGTCGCGCCGGAATTCCTGACGGTTGATGCCGATGGCAATGCGACGGTCACTCTTGATTCTGTTGATGCCAATGGTAACCCCAATCCGATCGCAACCAATTTCGTCGAACGCTTTTTCGGAGATACTCCGAGTCCGCGTGTCTCGGTCGGTATCGGCGTAAATTGGAATTCACCATTTGGTCCATTCAGGATCGACGTAGCCAAGGCGCTGTTGAAAGAGCCGGGCGACGATACGAAACTTTTCACCTTCAACGTAGGAACACAATTCTGATGACACGTTTATTCAAAACCGCACTCACCGTTCTCGCCGTCACCGCTGCGCCATTGGCGTTTGGTTCTGTGGCAAACGCGCAAGTTTCCGGCATCGCAACGGCGAACCCGACAATTGCTATTGCCAAGACGAAAGCATTCTCAGCTGCTTATTCTCAGATTGGAACGCAGTATAAGTCTTTTTTCGATCAGATCGATGCCCGTAATAAAACTCTGAACGGGTTGCGTGCGCAGCTCGATACAGACAATAACAAGCAATTGACTCAGGAAGAGCTTGATGCTGCTGTAAGGTCCAAAAGCCCGGTTCTGAAGAGCATGGAGACAGAAGAGCAAGAAATCCAGAAACTGCAAACTCCGGCGATCAAAGCCCAGATGTTTGCGGTAGAGAATATCTTCAATGAATATTCCAACGCCCAGCAGCAAGTTGTAACGAACAAGAAAATCGCCGTTATTCTGAGCCCCGATGCATTCATTTATGCACCACCGCAGACAGATGTTACCGATGATATCACGGCGGTTCTGGATACCAGAGTTCCGACCGTCAGCACCACGCCGCCAGCAGATTGGCAGCCACAGCGCAACACGGTATCGCTCCATCAGCAGCTGCAGCAACTGCTGGTCGCAAGCGCGCGGAACCAGGCGGCACAGCAACCGCAACAGCCACCGGCAGCCCAACCAGCCAGTCGATAGTTGATGGTCAATGACTGAAGCGCTCGATTATGACGTAACCAAGGTGATGGCGGTGCTGCCGCACCGCTATCCCATGCTGCTGGTCGACCGAGTGGAAGAGCTTATCAAAGATGAGTCGATTCGGGCGATCAAGGCCGTCACCATGAACGAAGGCTTTTTCCAGGGACATTTTCCGGGCCGCCCGATCATGCCCGGCGTGATGATTGTCGAGGCGCTGGCACAGGCTGCCGGTGTTCTCGCCATGGAAAGCTTTGACATGGTTGGCTCGGGCAAGCTGGTTTACTTCATGGCGATAGACGGGGCGAAATTCCGTCAGCCTGTCGAACCCGGCTGCCTGCTGTCGCTCAACGTCAACTTCGAACAAAAACGCGCGCGGGTCTGCAAATTCTCGGGACGCGCGATGATTGGTGACAAATTGGCTGCCGAAGCGAATTTTACCGCGATGATCGCGGACCCGCCGGGGGCATAAGCTTTTACAAAAGAATCTTGCCCTTTTGCCGTTCGGCGGTTAATGCGCCGCTTCCGTTAAATTTATTCGCTTTGGGCCTGGTCGGAAACCAGCCCGTTTAGGAGCCGAAAATGAAATCCGATACGCATCCAGACTATCACATGATCACCGTTCAGATGACCGATGGCACGACTTTTGAAACCCGTTCGACATGGGGCAAGGAAGGCGATACGCTGCAACTGGATATCGATCCGTCCTCGCACCCTGCCTGGACCGGCGGCAACCAGCGCCTGCTCGATCAGGGTGGCCAGGTGGCTCGCTTCAACAAGCGTTTTGGTGGTTTGTCGCTCAAAAAGAGCTGATCTTCATTGGGGCTGTTGAATAGCTTCAATCTCTACCACAGATTGATCTGGCCGAGCCAGGGAGATAGCAGGGAAATCTTTTCCCGATATATTTCCGTGGCCCGTTCTGCCGTGGTGTGAACAAATTGAACCCGTGAACCCGATCCCAGTTGGCCGATCAAATGGCGGTCGGCGCGGATAACCTGCGCAATCCGGGGATAACCGCCGGTCGTTTGTGCGTCCGCGCCGAGCAGATAAGGCTCGCCACTGGGCGGCAATTGGATTGTCCCGGGGAAAACCGCGGCACTTGGCATGTTTGAAGCTTCGCTCGTGTGCAGAGGTACGCCTTCGAGTGCCATACCCATGCGGTTGGCTCTCGCTCCGATGGCATAGGGCCGAAGGCACATGTCTGCCAAAATGCCATTGTGCGGCTCGTCTGTTTCCGGACCCGCGGTAACCCGCAACACATGGTCATCACTATAGCGCAGCCTGAGCGTCGGTGGTGTCGTCCGCTCCACTTTTTTGGTTGATGAAATATCCGACAAGGCGATGACATCCTGATCTTTCAGCGCGCGGCCATGAAAGCCGCCGAGCCCCGCAGCGAGATAGGTCGATCGACCGCCAAGCAACCGATCCGCATGAATTTCTCCGGATATCGCCAAATAGGTCCGGCAGCCCGGACGGCTCGGACCAATGTGGAGCTTGTCTCCGGCCTTGAGGTGGAGGGTCTGATGGTGTGGCTGGTCCTCGCCATTGATCCGGACATACAGTGCAGCACCGACGACAGCTATCGAGCTGGGCTGGTCGATCTCGAATATCGCCTCGGCAAGGGTAATCTCAATGGCGATTTCCCCGCATGGCTTTCCCACGAGATAGTTGGCCAGCGCCAGAGACAGGCTATCGGCTGCGCCCGCGGCGGGCATACCGATATGCCGATGTCCGCTGAACGGCGCACCCTGCAAAGTGGTTTGCAGCCCGGCTTTCAAAACCCTGATGCTCATTCTTCATCTGCCCGCGGCCAACTTTCAAATTCTTCCCGCGAGATCGACTCGAAGCGCACGGCCTGCCCGGCCGACAGCAACGCCGGCTCGGCCTTCTCAGGATCAAACAGGCGGAGCGGAGTGCGGCCTATAATCGGCCAGCCACCAGGGCTGTCAAAGGAATAGACGCAGCTTTGCTGGCCAATGATCCCTATCGAGCCGGCCTTTACCAATTGTCTTGGTTTCGCCAGTCGGCCAATGGTGGGGCAGGGCTCTGGGCTCTCAAGATAGGCAAAACCCGGCATGAAGCCGAGCATGGCCACTGTTTGTGTATGCGATTGATGCCAGGATGGCAGTGCATCAGCCTTTATCCCCAATTTGCTGGCCGCATAATCCAGATCCGGTGCCAATTCCTTATCGTAACATACCGGAATGGTTGTCATAATGGGTGAAGGTTCGGAGGCGAGGGCCGCGCCACCTAGTTGATCTCGCACGATGGTGGCGGCTTCATCGGGAGACATTTCAACGGGATCGAACTGGACCGCTATGCTGTTGAGACCGGGAACGATCTCGGTCCAATGGTTGCAAGCCGTAAAAGCAACTTGTGCTGCCAAGATCGTTTCCCGATCGGGCATTGTGATGCTGATCCAGTCATCACAGATGTGCATTTCGGGATCATAATCCGCCACTATTTGCCGGATCCGATCATAATTCCGGCATTTTCGAGCGCGAGACGCATCTTTTTTGCCGTTTCCAGCGCACCGTTGCTATCCGAATGGAGGCACAGGCTGTCTGCCTCGACCATCAGGTCGCTTCCGTCCTGCACGGTCAGCGCAGTGCCTTGCGCCAGTGACAATCCCTGACGGATTCGTTCATCTTCGTCTGCAATCACGGCACCAACTTCGCTGCGCGGAACCAGTCTGCCGTTGGCGGTATATCGCCGGTCAATAAAGGCTTCGGCAATGAAGGAAATCTCTCTCTCCTCAGCCATTTTCTCGATCAGGGATCCCAGCATCCCAACCAGCGCAAGATCGTTTCGTGCTGCCATCTCGACGAGCAAGGTCGCGAGATCCGGATCATCCTGCGCATCATTGTACAATGCACCATGCGGCTTGAGATGGGTTAGCGGTACCCCGACTTGCTCCGCTATTGTAGTGATTTCAAGTACCTGGCTGGTCAAACATGCTTCCAGTTCTTCCAGCGGGATATCCATCGATTGCCGACCGAAGTTGCTGCGATCCGGATAGGAAGGATGGGCTCCCGGTGCGATACGCTTCGATTTGGCGGCCACCAGCATTATCCCCATTGTTGCCGGAGATCCGGCGTGCCCGCCGCAAGCAATATTGCAACTGGATACGATATCCATGATGGCGATATCGCGCGCGATGCCTTCCGGGCTGTCATCTTCGCCAAGATCCGCATTCAGATCGATCATCAAGGTCATGGCCAGAATCCCAGCGCGCGGGCGATCAACCGGAAACCCAAGGCCGTGGTGATCAGCAGAATGGCTGCACCTAGGATATTGGCCCTGAGTCCATTGGCGTATTTTCCCAGTAGCTCCTTGTTATTCGCCAGCCTGAGCAGAAATATGGCCACGATGGGCAGCAGCAGCCCGTTGGCAATCTGGGCAACGAAGATCAATTCAACCGGTCGGTATCCCAGCAGGGAAGCGACCGTCCCCGAGGCGATCACGATCAGGGCACCGATCTGAAACGGCCTGCGCGAATTGGAAGACTTGAAGATCTCCTGAACTATATAGCCGGTAGCCAATGGCGCCGTGATGGCGGAGGTCAAGCCCGCTGCAAACAGGCCGGCACCAAGCGTGACGGTTGCCAGACTGCCGAACAGGGGCGTCAGTTGCTGGGCCATGTCCACGGCATTTTCTATCGTCTTGCCGCTGGCAAAAAGGCTGGCGGCAGCCGTCGCCAAAATCGTCATCGAGACGAGACCGCCGATCCCGATCGAAATCCGGTTGTCCAACTGGGCTTCCGGCAGTTGCTCCACATTCCAGCGCTCGCGCACGCTCGCGGCATGGAGAAACAGATTATAGGGTACGATCGTAGTACCGATGAGCGCGATGGCGGTCATCAAGCCATCTTCAGGGATGGTCGGGACAAAACCTTTGAGCAACGCTCCAAGGTCGGGTCGGATGAGCAGGAATGTCATCAGAAAGGCTACGCTCATCAATATTACCAGCAATATCAGGATATTCTCTATCCATTTGGGTTTTGAAAAAACCAGCATGGCCGATGCGAATAGGGCAATGGAGATGATGATCGGTGCTATGCCAAAGGCCAACGGTCCGCCGTTAATCGCCTCCAGACCAAGCGCCGCACCGGACATATTGCCGGCCTCATAGGCAGCATTTCCGAGCACGAGAGCGGATATCAAAAGCAAGGCGGCAAGGGTGCGGACGATAGGGGAGGCGACGGATTTGAGCATCGCTTCTGCCAGTCCGAGCTGCGTCACCAAGGCGATGCGTATGGCGAAGGACTGGAGAATGATGGTGGTGATGGTGGCAAATACCAGCGCCCAGAGCAAGGCGAAGCCAAAATTTGCGCCTGCCAAAGTGCATGCGGTCACGGTTCCCGGGCCGATGAAGGCGGCGGACACCATCATGCCGGGGCCAGGTCGATAGCTACTTAGTTTCATGGGAAATTTGGCAACCGGTTCAGCCATTCCACGGCCAGGGTTTTTCGCGGAACCATTTGGTAATCACATATTTTGTCCCTTTTCGGACCTTCATGCCATGGTGCAGGGTCCAGTTGTTGACCGAACCGTCTGGATTGCGGTTGTTCCAACAGAGCATCGTTCCGGTTTCGGGCGTGAAGCTCTTTTTGAAATGGGTGAAGCGGGTGGCCCCGCCTGCATCGGGTTCGTTGAGATAGATCATGAAGGTCCAGCTGCGCTGTCCGGAGACGGAACAATATTTCTGGAAATCCTGGCCATGGGGATCAAAGAAATCCGTGTGCGCCTTGAATTCCTGGCCGACGGCATAGCGCTGACCTTGCAGCGGCTCGCCAAATCGCGCGTCGATATCGGCAAAACCGCAAATCTTTGCATCAATTTCGCTTACGAACGGGTCAGAATGGTCCAGGTCACAAGTCTCGCTGGTCCGGAAATAATCATCACCGTTCGGATCGGCTATGTCGGAAGGGCGCCGTTTTTCGTCGATCATGGCGATCAGCTTGCTGCATTCGTCGGCACTAAGGAAATTTTTGAGAATGCACAGTTCGATTTCCTTGCGCGGAAAACGCTGCACTTTCCCCAATCCGACCAGATAGTCAGCCGATGTATTATTGGCCTCTGTCATATGAACGTCCAAAACTGTGCCTAACTACCCCGTGTCACGATAAATGAATCCCCGTTGATCGCAACCGCTCTTTGCGGGTTTGAACAATCTGAATATAAGCGAGATCGATGGAAAATATTTCAACAGTGCCCCGCAACCGCAACGGCTTCACGCTGGTCGAGATGATGGTGGCGCTGTTCATTTTCGCAATGTTGTCGGTGGCGGGCGTGATCATGCTGCGATCCGCCGTCGACAGCGACGAAGTCACTGCGGAAAATCTCGGTCAGATGGCGGAAATGCAGCGGTTCGTTTCGTTGATGGAAGCCGATTTGAGTCAGGCATTGCCACGGACAGCGCGCGATGAAGGTGGCGATCGGGTGGCCGCTTTTGCCAGCGAAACCGGCGGACCGGAAGCCGCCTTCCTGAAATTTACGCGCGGTGGCCAAAGCAATATTAACGGCGAAGCCCGGCCCAATCTCGAGCGGGTCGAATATCGGCTGGCGGATGGCAATCTGGAGCGGTGGCGATACCGGATGACTGACGGCGGTTCGATCGATCAGCCGGCGATACTGATTTCGAATATTGAGTCAGTGGAGTTGCGCTTCCGCGACAAGCGAGGGCAATGGTCCAATCGCTGGGAGACCGAAAGACTGGCGGATCTGCCACGCGCAATCGAAATCCAGTTTGACCAGCAAGGACGCCGCTACCGGCACCTCTTTCTGGTCGGGACGGGCTATCTGTGAGCCAGTTGCGGCAGATTGGCTCCGATAAGGAACGCGGAGCGGCGCTGCTCACGGTATTGTTGCTGGTTGCAGTGATCGCGATACTGGCTGCGCACGGGATTGACCGGCTGGCCGGCGCAACCAAGCTTGCCTCCAATGCGCGGGAACTGTCGCAGGCGAAAGCCTATCTGATTGCCGCTGAATCGATCGGGATGGAGTCTGCCGAACAGATTGTATCCGCCTCTCCCGGTCGGACGATTAACGTTGGCGGCTGGAATGGCAAGGAACAGAAATTTCCGGTGCCGGGGGGGATTATCGCCGCAACGCTTGCCGATGGCGGTAATTGTTTCAATATCAATAGCCTCGTTACCCAGCAACAAGATGTGCTGACTGCCAGGCCCGAAGGTCTGGCGCAATTTTCGCGGCTGATGGTCATGCTGGGCATATTGGATGGAGATGCTGCGGATATTGCGGAATCGGTTGGTGACTGGATTGACAGCGATATGGTTGCATCTCCCCGCGGGGCGGAAGACCAATATTATCTGCAACAGGAAAAGCCCTATCGTACGGCCAATGCGTTGATCGTTGATGTCAGCGAATTGCGGACGATTAAGGGAGTAACGGATGATATATTCGTCCGACTGGCGCCTTGGGTATGTGCGCTACCAACAACCGATCTCTCTCCGATCAATATCAATACTCTACGCCCGGAGCAGGCGATACTGCTGGCTATGCTGGGCGCTGTACCGTCCGATCTGACTCCGGCAAGGCAATTTCTGGGACGACGGCCGGAGCTCGGCTATGCCAGCCTCAATGATTTCTGGGCACAATCCTATCCAGCCAGTCTGGGAGCATCGTCGGAAGTGCAAAGCCAGATCAAGCTGACGACCCGCTGGTTCCGCGTCGATCTGGCGGTCGAGATGCAAAGCGCGCTGGTCGAGGAGAGGGCGTTGATCGACGCCGCGCGGCAACCGGCCCGGCTTGTCCATCGTCAGCGCGGGGATGCGTTTTAATTCAATATCACCCCGCTAAATGCTTGACGATTGATACTCGCTATCCCTATGCACCGCTCCGCAATGCGGCTATATAGTGCGCGGCTTGTGGCGATCGTAGCTCAGTTGGTTAGAGCGCCGGTTTGTGGTACCGGAGGTCGGGGGTTCAAGACCCCTCGATCGCCCCATTTTCCTCAAGAAGCAGAAGAAGGGCAAGGCCAGTACCACCGGGCCGTGTTGGAAAAGTCTCTCTTTATTTGTAATTAAATTACAGCTATGAGATATTTAATTGCTTCAACTTGCAGGAATTACAGCATGAGCGTGATGTGGGATTTACCGGATTTTGATGACCATGAAGCGGTCCATTTCTTCCATGATATCGAAACTGGTCTGAGCGCGATTGTCGCCTTGCATAGTACGCATCTCGGCCCCGGCGCAGGCGGAACCCGCTTCTGGCATTATGAGAATCGCGAAACCGCGGTGACCGATGCGCTGCGCCTGTCGCGCGGCATGAGCTTCAAGAATGCAATGGCCGGTCTGCCGCTGGGCGGGGGCAAGGCGGTGATTCTCGCCGACCGCAATCGTACGAAGACACCGGCAATGCTGGCGGCCTTTGGTCGGATGATCGAGTCGCTTGGCGGTAAATATATCACTGCGGAAGACGTCGGCATAACGGCTGCTGACATGGTCGCGCTGACCAAAGAGACGAAATATGTCTCGGGCCTGCCGGTCAGCGACAGCGGTGACGCTGGTGGTGATCCGGGCCCGTTCACGGCCATGGGCGTATATCTGGGCGTCAAGGCCGCTGTGGCGCACAAGCTGGGTCGGGACAATATGGACGGCGTCCATGTCGCGATTCAGGGCGTTGGCAGCGTCGGGGCCGGTCTCGCTCGCCTGCTCGCCAAAGATGGTGCCAAGCTGAGCATCGCCGACATCAACAAGGACCACGCTGCGGGCCTGGCAGAAGAAATTGGCGCGACGGTTGTCGGTCTCGATGAAGTGATGCGGATTGAGGCAGATGTGTTCAGCCCCAATGCGTTGGGCGCGATATTGGACAAGGTCTCCATCGCCCATCTCAATGTCCCGATTGTTGCGGGCGGCGCCAACAACCAGCTCGCGACCCCGGAAGATGGACAGCGGATCTTTGATCGCAACATCCTGTTTGCGCCCGATTATGTGATCAATTCCGGTGGTATCATTAGCGTTGGTCTGGAATATCTCGGCGATGGCGATGTCAAGGAAGTCAATCGCCGCGTGGCGATGATCCCCGAGCGACTGACCGAGATCTGGGCGCAGAGCGCAGCCCAGAAATTGCCGGACTCCGACGTCGCCGACAATATGGCGATGGCATTGATTGGACGGTAGTCGGCGATCCCCTGGCGGACTGGATCGATTTTATTCTAGTCCGCTATGGCTAGGTGTTTCCATCATTCGGCACTAGAAGTTCCTCCGGACGGACGGGTTTTACAAAACCGTTCAATCCCATCCACCATTGCAGCGCGATGATCGCGCCCTTGGCCGGTTGCAACAACGCGCCGATCAGGACGAGCGCCAGACCAATCATTATCGCGAGATTAGTCCACATCGAAAAATCGGTCTTGTTGACCATGAAGATGATGATCGGGGCCATGATATGGCCGGTCAAGATTATCGCGACATAGGCAGGAAAATCGTCGGCTTGCTGAGGAGTCCAGTCTTGACCACATATGTCGCAATGCGCGAATGGTTTGAGAAGCCTCGGAAACATCCGGCTTTCACCACAGCTCGGGCAATGGCCTCGCATGCCCCGTAAAGCGGCCTGGAATGCTGTTTTTGGTAAAGCCGGAGCAGCAGGATGTTTCGTTTCTTTTCCTTTCGCTCCATCCTCGCTGATATCATCAACTATTCTATCCAGCAAAGTCTCAAATCCGGCCATTCATTTTACCCTATATCATCGTCATCTAAAATATCGGCTTACGTCATCTCAGCCGGCGCTTTTACTCATCGCCAGACATTTCGCCCGCTACCGCCGAGCTATGGATTAATTCTATCGAGCGAAAGCACTGTCGCAGTTCTGAACCCGATCATATCTTTGTACCAGGAGCGCTTGGTGAAATTCACCGCCATCAACCCAAGGTCTCTATACAGCATCAGGATAAATTGTTAATACTGATAATAGATGTTTAATGTATCAAGATGGATAGAAAAATGATCACGTCTCAACAAATGCGGGCAGCGCGGGCATTGCTCGGTATCGATCAGCGCCAACTGGCGGAGCTCGCCGGGCTTTCTCTACCGACGATCCAGCGCATGGAATCCTCTGACGGACAGGTGCGCGGTGTCGTCGACACGCTGGTCAAGGTTATCGCGGCGCTGGAAAATGGCGGCATCGAACTGATTGGTGAGAATGCGTCCAGCATCGGGATCGGGCGCGGTGTGCGTTTGCGCGAAACGATGGATGCCAAGCCTGTCAAAAAGGTTGGCTCGATAATGTTTGACCAGGAAAAATCCGAAGCGGACGCAGAATAAGGACCGCTCCATGCATAGCTTGACCCCCAAATTCATCACAACGATGCGCGAAGGCTATAATTTCGGGCTGTTCAAATCTGATGCCGTCGCAGGCCTTACCGTTGCCATCGTGGCATTGCCCTTGTCGATGGCACTGGCCATCGCCAGCGGTGCATCCCCGGACAAGGGGCTCGTTACCGCCGTGATTGCGGGATTTCTGATCGCATTGCTCGGTGGTTCCCGGGTTCAGGTGGGTGGCCCCACCGGCGCATTTGTCGTCGTCGTGTTCAATGTGATTGCCCAACATGGCTATGATGGCCTGCTGATCGCCACATTCATGGCGGGGCTTATCCTGATTGCTGCCGGGGTGTTCAAGCTCGGACAATTGATCAAGTTCATCCCGCACCCGGTGGTGACGGGCTTTACCGCCGGGATCGCAGTGATCATCGCGACCAGTCAGGTGAAGGACTTTCTGGGATTGTCGATGGAGAATGTTCCGGCTGAATTTCTGCCGAAATGGCAGGCCTATTTCGGAGCGATAGCGTCAGTGCATATTGCGACGTTACTGGTTGGCGTTGGTGCTCTGTCCATGATTGTCGCCTTGAAAAAATTCGCTCCCAAATTGCCGGGCTTCCTGATTGCTATAATGCTGGCCTCCGTAATAGTTGCACTGCTCAATCTGCCGGTTGAAACCATCGGTACCCGGTTTCCGGATATGCCTTCCGGCTTGCCGATGCCTTCGCTACCGGACCTGTCCTGGGCAAAAATCGCCGAACTGCTTCCCTCTGCCTTCACGATCGCCTTTCTGGCCGGAATCGAGGCGCTGCTTTCTGCGGTCGTTGCGGATGGCATGACCGGCACCCGCCACCGTTCGAATCAGGAACTGATAGGTCAGGGCATTGCCAATCTGGGGTCGGTTCTGTTCGGTGGCTTGCCAGCGACCGGCGCGATCGCCCGCACCGCGACAAATATCAAGGCGGGCGGAAAAACACCCGTGGCAGGAATGATGCATGCGCTGTTCCTGCTGCTGTTCATCCTGTTTGCCAGTGATTTCATGGCCTATGTGCCGATGGCGGCTCTCGCCGCCATATTGGTCATGGTTGCGTGGGGCATGAGCGAAGTGGACCGGTTTGTTGCGTTGCTGCGCATGCCCAACAGTGACCGCGCCGTATTGTTGCTGACCTTTGGCCTGACCGTATTTGTTGATCTGACCGTAGCCATTGGTGTGGGGGTTACGCTGGCATCATTGCTATTTATGGCGCGTATGAGCGAAACCGTGCTGGTCGAAAACGGAAATTCGATGGTCCGCGACGGTGATCTTGATGACGATGATCTGGATCAGCGCGAGGACCTGCCGAAAGGCGTGGAAGTTTTCCGGATCAACGGGCCCGTCTTTTTCGGTGTGGCGGGTGAATTGCTTGACGCCATGCGCAAGATTGGCCGGACGCCCAAGGTCATCATCCTCCGCATGCGGCTTCTGCCTATGCTGGATGCCAGTGGAGTCACGATGATCGAGGAATTTATCGAACAGGCGAGGATATCGGGAGCCCAGATAATATTATCCGGTGTCCGGGCACAGCCGAGAGAAATGCTGACACGCATTGGCTTGCCGGGCGACCGGTCCGGAATTTCCTTTGAATCCGATTATGCGGCTGCGCTGCAGCTCGCCAAAGAATTGACGATAGCCAATCCGTGATGGGTTGGTTGTCGCGACAGGATGACTTCTCGTCTGTTCAAGAGTGGCCTGAGCGTTGATTTCACCGTTCGCGACAGCTTGAAAATAGCAAAAACACTTGTCGCTGGGCCAAGCTTCTGCCATCGGATTGCCGGAATGACACTGGACGCGATCTAGCTCGAGGCAATCACCGCTCAATTCATGCACGCTTTTGCAAACCCGACCCGTTTCTTGACACTGGCCAAGCCATTAACTCTCTGGTTTCTGGTCGCCGGTCTGGTGCTGGTCATCTTCGGCTCGATCTATGGTTTGCTATATGCACCGGCGGATCGGCTGATGGGCGACAGCGTTCGCATTCTCTATATTCATGTACCGACGGTCTGGCTGGCGATGGGCGGGTGGACCGCGATTGCCATAGCCAGCATCATGCAGATTGTCTGGCGTCATCCTCTGGCAGCCGTGGCGGCTCGTGCGGTGGCCGTGCCTGGTGCCGTGTTTACCGCGCTGGGGCTGATCACAGGGTCGATCTGGGCCCGGCCGACATGGGGGGCATGGTGGGTATGGGATGGCCGCGTTACCTCGGTGCTGGTCCTGTTCTTCCTCTATCTGGCCTATATAGCGCTTGCCAATGCCAGCGGCGACAAGGGGGGCGTGTCCCGCGTGACAGCAATCTTCGGTATCGTCGGTGCAATCAATATTCCGATCATTAACCGTTCGGTTGTGTGGTGGAACAGCCTGCACCAACCGGCCAGCATTACGGTCAGTGGCTCGTCGATCGATAGTGCCTTTCTATGGCCTCTGATGGTAAATGTCATTGGCTTCAGCTTGCTGTTCGGGGCAATTGTCCTGATGCGGATGCGCAGCATATTGGCGGAAACAAAGGTCGAGGCCCGACTGAAAAGAATGGCAGCCGAATGAACCACTGGCCTTTCGTCTTTGCTTCTTATGTCATAGTGTTGATTTCCACTGCGGCGGTTATCGCGCACAGCTTTGCAGCGATGCGGAAAGCGGAAAGCAAGGCAGATCAATTGAGTAAGCGAAAATGAAGGCGAAGCATCAAAGACTGACCCTGGTGCTGCTGGCGCTGGTTGCACTGATCGGAGCGGGCCTGCTGGCGGCCTATGCGCTGCAGGATCAGGCGAGCTATTTCTATACGCCGTCCGATATTGCGGACAGGAAACCGGAAGCGGGCCAGGCCATCCGGCTGGGAGGCATGGTTGAGAACGGTTCGATCCAGCGATCTGCCGATGGGGTCACGGTGCAATTCATCGTGCAGGACGGCACCGCGCAACAGCTTGTTACCTATACCGGCATTACTCCGGACCTGTTTGTCGAGGGTTCGGGCGTGGTTGCGGATGGTAGGCTTGATGGCAACGGCATGTTTGTCGCCGAGACGCTGCTTGCCAAGCATGACGAAAATTACATTCCGCGCGAGCTGGAGAGCATTGATATGACCGCCGGCAAGCACAAGACGGAGACGCTTGTTCAATGATCGCCGAAACCGGCCTGATCGCGCTCTGGCTTGCGGCCGCGCTGGCGCTCTTGCAATTTGCATTGGGTGCGATCGGTCTGCGGGCGGAGCGGGAAGATTATTTTGCAGCAATCCGGCCGGTAGCCGTGGCGCAGGGCGTGTTTGTCAGCCTTTCCTTTCTGCTGCTGATCTGGCTGTTCCTGCGCTCCGACATGTCGGTCAGGCTAGTGGTGATGAACAGCGCTTCGGTGAAGCCTTTGCTCTACAAATTTGCCGGCACCTGGGGCAATCATGAAGGGTCGATGCTGCTCTGGGTTACCGTCATGGGGCTGGCCGGTGCGTTTATCGCCTTGTTCGAGCGCTCCCTGAAAAAAGCGACTCTGGTTGCGACGCTCGCTGCACAGGCTTTCATCAGTCTTGGTTTCTATGCTTTTCTGCTGATTTCTTCCAATCCGTTCGAACGCATGTTTCCGATCCCGGCGGACGGGCAGGGGCTTAACCCTCTCTTGCAGGATCCCGGTCTCGCCTTCCATCCACCGACGCTCTATTTCGGCTATGTCGGGCTTTCGGTCGCTTTCTCCTTTGCTGTTGGCGCGATGATTACCCGCGATGTCGGCGCGGCTTTTGCCAAGGCGATGCGGCCGTGGGTGCTGGGCGCATGGATATTCCTGACGCTCGGTATCACGGCTGGCAGCTATTGGGCTTATTACGAGCTGGGCTGGGGTGGCTGGTGGTTCTGGGATCCGGTAGAGAATGCCTCGCTGATGCCGTGGCTGGCGGCGACCGCCTTGCTCCATTCGGTGACCGTGCTAGCGACGCGCGACGGATTGCGCGCCTGGACGCTGATGCTGGCGGTGGTCGCTTTTTCGATGTCGATGATCGGAACCTTTCTGGTACGATCCGGCATATTGACCAGTGTACACGCTTTTGCCGTCGATCCCGAAAGAGGCAGCTTCATTCTGGCCTTGCTCGCCATCTACATTGGCGGGGCGATGGCCTTGTTCGCGCTTCGGGTCGGTACGGTGAAGGAAGGCTCGCGGTTTGAGCTGATCAGCCGGGAAGGCGCGCTGGTTGCCAATAATCTGTTGCTGTCGGTCATATTGGCGCTGGTTTTTATCGGCACGCTCTATCCTTTGCTGGTGGAAGCGGTGACGGGCGAAAAGCTCTCGGTTGGTCCTCCCTATTTCAATCTGGCGACCGGCCCGCTGGCGCTGATGCTCGTGGCGGTTATGGCGGCTGGCCCATTGCTGCGCTGGCGACGCGATAATCCAAAGGCGTTGGTGAACCGCATTTCGATACCTGTGCTGGTCGTGGCCGCTGCGCTGTTTGCGCTCGTATCATTGACCACAGGCATGTCGGTTCTCGCACTGCTCGGTCTGGCGCTGGCAGCGGGCGTCGCTGTCGCCAGTTTCGCGCCGCTCTGGAAACGCAATCTTCGCCGCACCCCGCTGCATACTTACGGTATGGTCCTTGCCCATTTTGGTATCGCGGTGGCACTGGTTGGAATGGCTTGTGAAAGCAGTTTTACCGAAGAAAATCTGGTTGCGGCAAAGCCGGGTGACGAAATTGTCATAAACCAGTGGAAGCTTGAATTTGAAGCCATTGAACCCGTCGCCGGCCCAAACTGGACCGCGCTCGAAGGACGGATGACGGCGCAATATGGTGATGGCACGCTGCATGAAATCAAGCCGCAAAACCGCATGTTTGCTGCGGCCCAAACCCAGACCAGCGAAGCGGCGCTGCTGACTCGCTGGAACGGCCAGCTTTACGTGGTGCTTGGCGACGGTGACAGCGAAGGACGCTGGCAGGTACGGGTCTGGTGGAAGCCATTTGTGCCCTTGATCTGGTATGGCGGGATATTGGTCGCGCTGGGCGGATTGTTGGCAATGATCGGCCGGTTGCGGCGAGGCTATAAGCAGCGCAAGCAACGGGAATATGCCGAGGCAATGCTATGAACCGCTGGTTGTTGTGGTTACCATTGGCCCTATTCAGCCTATTTTTCGGTGCGGTGGCTATCGGACTGATGATGCCGAAGGATAATATTATCGAGAGCAAGATGGTCGGCAAGCCAATGCCGACATTTGCCTTGCCCGCAGCGATTGAACAGCGGCCGGCCTTGAGCAGCGCCGATCTCGCCAAAGGCAAGCCCACCTTGCTCAATATTTTCGCCAGCTGGTGCGTGCCTTGTATCGCCGAAGCGCCGCAATTGCTGGCGCTGCAGAAGGCCGGCGTTGAGATCAATGCGATCGCCAGTCGCGACACACCCGAAGATATCGCCATTTTCCTCAATCGCTGGGGCAATCCCTATAGCCGCATCGGGACAGACACGACCAGCAAGGTTCAGCTGGAGCTGGGATCTTCCGGTGTACCGGAAACATTTGTCATCGATGGCAATGGCATCATCGTTCATCAGCATATCGGCGATATCCGCCAAGAGGATATCGCCAAGCTGATCGAAATTTTGAAGGAAGCGGGATGAAGCGTTTCCTGTCACTTCTTCTGCTGTGTCTTGCCGTGCCCGTCGTCGCGCAGACGGGCCTGCCGCCAGCCCCCTATGCCGACCGGCAGCTGGACGATCCACGGCAGGAAGCCGCCGCGCGCGACCTGATGGAAGAATTGCGCTGTCTGAAATGCCAGAGCCAGTCGATTGCCGACAGCAACGCGCCGATGGCGGGGGACATGCGCAGTCAGGTGCGGGAAAGAATTGCCGCTGGCGAAACGCCGGAAGCGGTCAGAAGCTGGCTGATTGAACGCTATGGCAATTGGGTATCCTATGATCCGCCGATTGCTTCCGCCGTGACCTGGCCGCTATGGATCGCGCCGATCATATTGTTGCTCGCGGCCTTGTGGCTGGCGCGCGGGCGTTTCCGCAAATCCAAGGGTGATGAGTGATGGGCTGGATCATAGTTTTGCTGTTCGTGCTGGTTTGTGCCGCTGCCCTGATTAAGTTGGGGAAGTTGTCGCGCGCCACCTATGAGATCACGGCAGCCGCCTTGTTGATCGGTGTTGCTGGCTATGCCTGGCAAGGGCATCCGGGCATGGCCGGGGTTTCTATCGTGCCGACGGAAAAACCCAACAGTTTTGACGAAGATACGATTGATGCACGCAATGAAATGGGCGAGCGTTTCGGCACTGCCCGGGAATGGCTGGTTTTTTCAGACTCCCTCAATCGGGCCGGAAAACATGGGGCTGCGGCCAATTATCTGCGCAATGGCGTCAGGGAGCATCCGGATGATCCCGATCTCTGGGTCGGTCTGGGCAATGCGCTGGTCGTTCATGCCGACGGTATGGTGACCCCCGCCGCGCAATTCGCCTTTCAGAAAGCTGCCGATCTGTCACCCGAACATCCGGGGCCGCCATTCTTCCTTGGACTGGCCTATGCGCAGTCGGGCAAGATCGATCAGGCACGCGCAATCTGGACCGAATTGTTGGCACGAAGCAGCGAAGACGCGCCGTGGCGGGCCGATCTCGAATCGCGGCTGGCAACCATGGAAAAGATACAGCCAGCACTGCCATTGGCGATGGATTCCCCTGCGGGGCAGTAAAAACCCTGCATTTTGAATGAGTTGATATTCCCAACCGGTGGGTTTGTTGCGCCTTTCAAAAGCCGGTGCTAAGCGCACGCGCTTGCTGAAACTTATGTCAGTAAACTGCCAACTTTGTTGAAATTGATCGGGGTACGCCTGAACGGCCAACCAATGTCTGCAGAACCAACCGAAAGCGCAGAGGCGCAAGATAGCACGGTGCAAACCCACGGTTCGCCCCAGCGCAATACAGCGATTGCAAAGCTGGCTGCGGGCGCGATTGGCATTGTGTTCGGCGACATCGGCACGAGTCCGCTTTATGCGTTTCGTGAGACCTTTATTGGCGCGCATCCGCTGGAACTGGACCGGATCCATGTGCTTGGCGTTGTCAGCCTGATTTTCTGGTCGATGACTCTGGTGGTGACAATTCAGTATGTCACGATCACGATGCGGGCTGATAACAAGGGGCAGGGCGGTAGCCTAGCACTTGTCGCCCTGATCTCTGGCGTGATGCGAAAATCGAAATATGGCTGGCTGGCAATATTGCTTGGCGTATTCGCAACCGCACTTTTCTACGGTGACAGCATGATCACGCCGGCTATTTCGGTTTTGTCAGCGGTTGAAGGGTTGGCGGTTGTTCAGCCCGGATTGGGACATCTGGTCATTCCGATCGCGCTTACCCTGCTGATATTCCTTTTCCTGCTGCAATCGCGCGGCACAGCGAAAATCGGCGCGTTATTTGCGCCCGTGATGTTTGTGTATTTTGCGGTCATCGCGACGCTTGGTATCATTCAGATTATCGAGCATCCTTCCATTCTTTTCGCTTTCAATCCCTGGTATGCTGTCCAGTTTTTCATAACCGACGGGGTCAAGGCGTTTCTGGCGCTCGGTTCGGTGGTTTTGGCTGTGACGGGCTCAGAAGCCCTGTTTGCCGATATGGGGCATTTCGGCAAAAAGCCGATGCGCGTTGCCTGGTACGGCTTTGTTATGCCGGCCTTGCTGTGCAACTATTTCGGGCAGGGCGCGATGATCCTTTCCCTCGACGCAGCGGGTGCAGCAGAAGCAATCCAGAGTCCGTTCTTCATAATGGCGCCGGAAGTGCTGCGCCTGCCGCTGGTCATCCTGGCGACGATGGCGACCTTCATTGCCAGTCAGGCCGTGATCTCGGGCTCCTTCTCGGTTACCCATCAGGCGATCCAGCTTGGCTTCATTCCGCGCCTGACGATCAAGCACACCAGCGCATCGGAAGCCGGCCAAATCTATATTCCGTTCGTCAACTGGGCGATCATGATCGCGGTCATCCTGCTGGTTCTGACCTTCCAGAGTTCCAGCAATCTGGCGTCCGCCTATGGCATTGCGGTCACTGGCGCGATGTTTATCGATACCTGTCTGCTGGCCATCGTGATGGTCGTACTGTGGAAGTGGAAGCTCTGGTTTACGATTCCGCTGCTGGCGATTTTCTTCATCGTGGATGGTGCCTATTTTGCCGCGAACCTGACCAAGGTTCCCGATGGCGGCTGGTTCCCGCTGGCGGTTGGCGGCGTCGCGTTCGTCATCCTGACGACCTGGGCCAAGGGTCGCCAAATCATGCGCAAAAATATGGCTGAATCGGCCATGCCGATCGAAGTTTTTACGAAGTCTGCCGCCAATAGCGCGACGAGGGTTCCGGGAACGGCGATCTTCATGGCCTCTTCTTCCGCCGGTGTTCCGTCGGCGCTGCTGCACAATATCAAGCATAACAAGGTCATCCACGAGCGGGTTGTCATCCTGACCGTCAACATCAAGGACGTTCCCACGGTGGATCCGGAAAAACGGTGCGAAGTGAAGGATCTGGGTAACGGTTTCTACCGGCTGATTCTGCATTTCGGCTTCATGCAGGAGACCGACGTGCCGGAGGCGCTGAAAAGGGTCAAAGGATGCGGCATGGAATTCGACATGATGACCACCAGCTTCTTCCTGTCGCGTCAGACTTTGCTGCCCTCGAAAAAGCCGGAAATGATGATCTGGCGGGAAAAACTCTTTGCCTGGCTGCTGCGCAATGCGGCGACCGCGATGGAATTTTTCAAGCTGCCGACCAATCGGGTGGTGGAACTGGGGAGTCAGATGGAAATCTGATGGTGAAGGATGCCATCAAATTCGAGCGCTGCTATCGTCTTTTCGCATTGGAACATTGTTCAACCCGATAGCGACCCCGGCCTTCGCCGGGGTTGATCCCACCCTGCGCTGGGACAGGCTGCTTCGTCACGCTTCGCATGACGTGGCGCGTCAAATATTTGGTAGCCTATCACGGTTTGCTCCACTAGATAGGCATCGATTCTAGCCACAGGATACACCAATGCGCATTGCCATAGCTTCTGATCATGCCGCCCTTGAGATGAAGGCCGCGCTGGTCCAATGGATGAATGACGCCGGCCACGACGTCACTGATCTGGGTCCGATGACAGCCGACAGCGTCGACTATCCCGATTACGGCTACAAGTTGGCCGAGGCAGTAGCATCTGGTCGGGTCGAGCGCGGGGTTGCGCTTTGCGGATCGGGTATCGGGATTTCGATGGCGGTCAATCGGAATCCGGCCTGTCGTTGCGCGCTGGTTTCCGAAGGTCTTTCGGCAAAATTGTCGAGGGAACATAATGATGCCAATGTCATTGCCATGGGCGCGCGGCTGGTCGGGATCGAAATTGCGAAAGACTGTCTGGATGTCTTTCTGAAAACAGAATTTGGCGGCGACCGGCATCAGCGGCGGGTCGATAAATTGTCCGCACCATCATTCGAAGGAGTTAGCACATGAGCAACGTCGCAGATATGCAGGATATCCGGCAGACCGGGTTTTTCGACTTTTCGGTCGACGAGAGCGATCCGGCGGTAGCCGGAGCGATCAACGCGGAATTGTCCCGCCAGCAAAACCAGATCGAGCTGATTGCGTCGGAAAATATCGTGTCGAAGGCCGTGCTGCAGGCGCAAGGCTCGGTTTTCACCAACAAATATGCCGAAGGTTATCCGGGACGTCGCTATTATCAGGGCTGCGCGCCGTCGGATGATGTCGAGACACTGGCGATCGAACGCGCCAAGCAGCTGTTCAGCTGCGGCTTTGCCAATGTGCAGCCGCATTCGGGCGCGCAGGCCAATGGCGCGGTGATGCTGGCACTGGTCAAGCCCGGCGATACGATCCTCGGCATGTCGCTTGATGCCGGTGGTCACCTGACCCATGGTGCGAAACCAGCCCAATCGGGCAAATGGTTCAACGCCATCCAATATGGCGTCAATGATGATGACCATCTGATCAATTATGCCGAAGTCGAAGCTCTGGCGAAGGAGCATCAGCCGAAACTCATCATTGCCGGTGGGTCTGCCTATCCGCGCCAGATTGATTTCGCCAAGTTTCGGGCGATTGCCGATATGGTTGGCGCGATCTTCATGGTCGATATGGCGCATTTTGCCGGTCTGGTTGCCGCGGGACTGCATCCGAGCCCGCTGGATCATGCGCATGTTGTCACGACCACGACCCACAAGACTCTGCGCGGTCCGCGCGGCGGCATGATCCTGACCAACGATGAAGCCATTGCCAAGAAAATCAACTCGGCGGTATTTCCCGGTTTGCAGGGTGGCCCGCTGATGCACGTCATCGCGGCCAAGGCCGTTGCCTTTGGCGAAGCGCTGCGTCCGGAATTCAAAAGCTATTCTGCGGCTGTCATCGAAAATGCCAAGATCCTTGCTGCAACGCTCAAGGAACGCGGTGCCGATGTCGTAGCCGGTGGCACCGACACCCATCTCGCTCTCATCGATCTGTCTCCGCTCGGTATCACCGGCCGCGACGCCGATGAAGCGCTCGAACGCGCGGGCATCACCTGCAACAAGAACAGCATCCCCAACGATCCCCAGCCACCGATGAAGACCAGCGGTATCCGCGTTGGCTCGCCGGCTGGCACCACGCGCGGCTTTGGTCCGGCAGAATTCCGGTTGATTGGCGAGATGGTTGCCGATGTGCTGGACGGGCTGAAAGACAAGGGCGAGGGCGGTGATGCTTCGGTCGAAGCCGACGTTCGCGAGCGAGTCCAAGCTTTGTGCGACCGCTTCCCGATTTATCCGGCGTAAACAGAAAGCTCCATCATGCGTTGCCCTTTTTGTGCTCATGACGACAGTCAGGTTAAAGACAGCCGTCCGACCGAGGACAACACGACGATCAGACGTCGGCGTCAGTGCGAAAGCTGTGGCGCTCGCTTCACCACCTTTGAGCGCGTACAATTGCGCGAGATAACGGTGGTCAAGAGTGAAGACCGCAAGGAGCCCTTTGACCGGTCGAAAATCGATCTGTCGGTATCCCTCGCTTGCCGCAAGCGCGGGCTGAAACAGGAGCAGATGGATCAGCTGGTCTCCGGCATCCAGCGCCAGCTGGAAACCAGCGGCGAAACCGAAATTCCCTCCAAGAAAATCGGTGAGATGGTCATGAATGGCCTGAAAGCCCTCGATAGTGTCGCCTATATCCGCTTCGCGTCGGTCTACAAGGATTTCACCGAAGCCAAGGATTTCAAGGAATTTGCAGGCACACTGAAAGATGTCGGCGGGGCGTGAACAACCAGCCCGCCATCATATTGGTAAATCCGCAACTCGGTGAAAATATTGGCAAGGCAGCACGGGCGATGCTCAATTTCGGGCTGACCGAAATGCGTATCGTCAAGCCGCGCGATGGCTGGCCCAATCCGGCTGCCGGGCCGTCGGCGTCGGGGGCCGATCAGGTTCTGGAGCAGGCGCAAATCTTTGAAACGACCACAGAGGCCGTTGCCGATTGCGCGCATGTTTACGCCACCACGGTCCGCAAACGGGGGATGACCAAGACGGTTCTGACGCCATGGGAAGCTGCGGAAGACATCGCGCAAGCCAGCGGCAAATGCGCGATCCTGTTCGGTCCGGAGCGGGCTGGTCTGGAAGTTGTCGATGTCGAGCTGGCGCGCAAGATCATTACAGTACCGATCAACCCCGAGTTTGGATCGCTCAATCTGGCGCAGGCGGTGATTCTGGTCGCTTATGAAATATCGAAGATGGATAGCGACGGTAATGTCCAGCCGACGCTGGAAAAGAAACTGGCTGAACCGGCTCCGCAGAGAGAACTCGACATGTTCTACGAGCATCTCGAGCGGGCGCTGGATAAGAACGGCTATTTCTATCCGGCAGAACGGGCAGTGGCGACGAAGGTCACACTGCGGAATATGCTGACCAAGCCGGCTTGGACCAATGAAGAGGTCAAGACGTGGCGCGGGGTTATATCTTCGCTGGAACGACCGCCGCGCAAGGATAAGGCTGAAAAATAGCTGGCGAAGCAGCTATTTGCGCAGCTGATCCCATTTTTCCAGTTCGTACCCGATCGATGTTTCGACCAGCATTTCCCAGATTGCGGCCATAGTCGGCACAGGAATGCGCGCTGCTGCGGCCAGTTGCTTGATGTTTTCGAGGACCGCGGCTTTGCGGACTTCATCGCGGACGACGTTGCGATCTTGCTTGATCCGCGCGGCGGCATCCATGCAGGCAAAGCGCTGCGCCATCAGGGTGATGAGTTCGGCATCGATGCGGTCCACTTGCTGGCGGACATCGGTCATGGTTTCCATGGGCGGCAATGATGTGGATTGGGTCATGATCGGGCATTAATCTGAGGCGGATGGAGAGTCGAGGCCTGTTGCTGATTTATGCGTGATTTTCGCGGGCCAAGACGGTTGACAATGGCGGCTTTGCTCGTCATAGGCGCGCACTTGCAATTGGTCCCGCACCCCGGTGAAGCGGTGGCCGCATCGAAACAATCTTTCGGTGGTGCGCTCCGGGAAGAGTATAAACAGCAAATCAGGAGTCATTGATATGACCAAACGTACCAGTTCCAAATATAAGCTCGATCGCCGTATGGGCGAGAATATCTGGGGCCGTCCCAAATCTCCCGTCAATCGTCGCGATTATGGCCCAGGCCAGCACGGTCAGCGCCGCAAGGGCAAGCTCTCCGACTTCGGCATTCAGCTGCGCGCCAAGCAGAAGCTCAAGGGCTATTATGGCGATGTGACGGAAAAGCAGTTCCGCCGCGCTTATAAAGAAGCCGCCGCGATGAAAGGCGATACCAGCCAGAATCTGATCGGCCTGCTTGAGCAGCGCCTCGACATGGTTGTCTATCGCGCCAAATTTACACCGACCATCTTTTCCGCCCGTCAGCTCGTCAGCCACGGTCATGTCCGGGTCAATGGCGTCAAATGTAATGTTGCATCGCGCAAGGTTGTACCAGGCGACGTGATTTCGCTGAGCGCCAAGGCGCAGGAAATGCTGCTGGTTATTGAAGCACAGAGCCTGCCTGAGCGGGATATTCCGGAATATGTAACGCCTGATGGTACGGACAAGGTGACCTATGTCCGCATTCCGACGCTGGACGAAGTACCATATCCGGTGACCATGGAACCCAATCTGGTCGTCGAATTCTATTCGCGCTAATCGGTTCAACGATATTCATAAAAAAAGGGCGGCCCGTTGGAGCCGCCCTTTTTTATTCCCGCTGCCGGCAGATCACTTTGGCAGAAAAGCGGCCGATTTGGAAAGCATGTCGATCCGGGCTGCCGAATTTCGCAATCCGTGGGTCAATCCCTTATATTCGACGAATGTCACCGATTTTCCGGCATCTTTCAATTTGTCTTCCATGATTTTTGAATGCTGAATCTCGACGTGGCGGTCGAAATCTCCGTGGAATAGCATCACCGGTGCGGTAATTTGTGATGCATTTTGTGCTGGAGACCCTTCGCTGATATGCGGTCCGTTGCCAACGTAGTCGCGAACCACGGCGGCGTCGTAATAGCCTTTGGCGTTGTTTTTAAAGGTGCTGAGGTCGGTTACCGGCGCAATAGCCACGACAGCCTTGAACAAATTGGGCTCAACCACCGCTGATTGCAAAGCGGCGTACCCCCCATATGACCAGCCGACAATCGAGAGGGCAGACGGTTTTGCAATTCCTTGTGCGACCAACCATTTGCCAGCGTCTATCACATCACCGATGGCCGTACGCCATGATTGAAAACCGTTTTTCTCGTACCATTCATCGCCATAGCCATCTGAGCCGCGATAGTTTGGTTGCAATACGGCAAAACCCTGGCTGACATAAAATTGCGCCAGCCAGTCAAAGCCCCATTCGTCTCGACTGTCCGGCCCCCCATGCGGCATTACGATGGCCGGCAGGTTCTTGCCGGACGATCCGGGTGGGAGCGTCAGATAGCCGGGTATCTTGGTTCCGTCTACCGCAGGATAGGTAACCGGCTTCACGCGACCCAATTTGGTAGTTTCCAGAGCAGGCCGGACACCCAGCAACGGCCGTAGCTGCTTTGTCGTTTTGTCAAAAAGAAAATATTGGCCCGGATCGACATCCGATCCGCCCCAGATCAACAGTTTTGTCTCATTCAGATCAGCGTCCGAAAACTCAACGGTATAATCTTCTCCCAGCGCCTTACCGAGGGCGCTGGCCAAACCGGATAGCTCGCTATCGAAATAAACCCCGATCCGTTTCTCCAGCGCATAGCTGGCTCCGACAACCCGGTTTTTCCGGCCGATCCGGATCAGACCGTCGACATCGACCCTGTCATGCTTGACGATCACTTCGCTGGCGCCGCTGCCATCCAAAGCGATTGCGACGAGCGCCTTGCGGCCATCGACCGGCTGAAACCCAAAGGCGCGATTGGTGCCAGGATCGACCGCATAGGGATTGAAGCCGGTTCGGTTCAAATAGTCCAACTCCCCCAGCGGCAGCCATTTTCCATCCAGTTCATAGAAATATTTGATCGCGCCGCTATCCAATTCGGTAGCACCCAATTTGGTACGCATTCCCTTGACCCGAACATGGCCGATACCGTCCGTAATATATTCGACAGCCTCCTCTGATGGGCGTTCGACATATTTTGTCCGGCCATTCATCGTATCGATAATTTCTGCGGCCAATCCATTCTTGGTTTTTGCAATTCGCGTACCGATATTTTCTTCCGAAAGATGATAGCGTGACATCATGATCGAGCCATCATCATCGGGAAGCCAGTCGATAATATTGCCACCGCCCAAATTGTAACCGAGTGCGTTTTGACCTTGTTTTTTGGTCAATAATCTCGGTTCGCTGCCATCCGTATTAACAGCAAAAACATTGGAGAAACTGTATAATTGGCCTGCATATTCGGTCGTACCAGCGGTATTGCATGCCAATCGGACGCTCGAAACCCAGCCGCACCAAGAAAGATTTTCCGGATCGCCAGAGGAAGTGGTGACACGGACGGGCGTGTTGCCTTTGGTCAAATCAATCGAATAAAGATCGGTCTGTGTTGCAGGACCCGGGGAGATAAAGGCGATTTTGTTTCCGTCCGGGGACAAGCTCATTTGGTGCACGGCCGGCATGGCTCCGAAAATTTTTGCCTGTTCATTGGCAGACACTTGCGGGATGGTGATGGCCGTTGCCATGGCAAGCGACCCTAAAACTACACTATGACGCAACACAAAAACTCCCACCTGAAATAAATACTAGTAGTTCATCGTCAAATCGCGATCGTTTGGCAACCCCGCTATTTGAATCGCGACGCTTCTTGCCTTGCCGAAAATCGTCTGCCATTGAGCAGGCAACGTTTTTCGAAACTCAGAAATTCAGAAGGATAGCTTTATGTTGAGACGGTCGCTTTGGGTGCTTCTTGCGCCATCGCTGGTATTGGCTGGCTGCACGAAGATTGAAGAAGGTGACACGGCAACCGCGCTCCCAGAAATCGCGGCACCGGAACTGTCGGTTGAAACCATGAAATCGATCACCGAAGAGCTGTCCTCTGACGCCTACGAAGGCCGTGCACCGGGGACGGCGGGCGAGGCCAAGGCAACCAAACTAATCTCCGAAAAATTTGCTGCAGCCGGTCTGGAGCCGGGTAATAACGGGGGCTGGTTTCAGGATGTGCCGCTGGTCGGGATCACCGCCAAAAACACCTCACCGCTGAAGATCAGCGGCGGCAAGAGCGATTTGTCTTTTCAATATGGCAGCGATTATGTCGTCGCCAGCTATCAGGAGCAACCGAAAATCGAAGTTGCGGACAGCGATATGGTATTTGTCGGTTATGGCATCAACGCGCCGGAACGGGGTTGGAACGACTATGCCGGTGTCGACGTCAAAGGCAAGACGGTGGTGATATTGGTGAATGATCCCGATTTCGGCACCGAAAGTCTGGAAGGCGAATTTGGTGGCCGGGCGATGACCTATTACGGGCGCTGGACCTATAAATATGAAGAAGCGGCGCGACAGGGTGCTGCAGCGGCTTTGATCATCCACGATACCGCCCCGGCTGCCTATGGCTGGAATGTGGTCGAATCAAGCTGGACCGGCGAACAATTTTATGCCCAGTCAGCCAATGGCGGCGCGGACCAGACCAAATTGAACGGTTGGATCCAGAAAGACGCGGCGGCCAAGATTTTTGCAGCGGCGGGGCAGGATTTGACCGCGCAAATGGCGGCGGCGAAGAAAAAGGGTTTCAAGGCAGTCGATCTGAAACTGGAAGCCTCGGCTTCGCTGGAAAACGATATCAACAAAACCGACAGCAAGAATGTCGTCGGTATTTTGAAAGGCAAGACGCGCCCGGACGAATATGTCATCTATACTGCTCACTGGGACCATCTGGGACGCTGCAAGCCTGCGTCCGATGGCGATGATATCTGCAATGGCGCGGTCGACAATGCTACGGGTACAGCCGCGCTGGTAGCGCTGGCAGAAGCATATGCGAAAGCCGGTGCGCCGGACCGCAGCGTCATTTTTCTGGCCGTCACAGCCGAAGAGTCCGGATTGCTTGGCTCTAAATATTATGCAGAAAATCCGATTTATCCGCTCAGCCAGACGGTTGGCGGTGTGAACATGGATGCCTTTGGCATGGCCGGACCGGCCAAAAATGTTATCGTGGTGGGCAAAGGCAAGTCAGAGCTTGATGCCTATCTGGAGGCGGCGCTGAAAGGCGAGGGCCGCGTGGCCGAAGCCGAGCCAACTCCCGAGAAGGGCTATTATTATCGTTCCGATCATTTCAGCTTTGCCAAGCTTGGCGTGCCGATGATCTATTTCGAAGGTGGTGAAGACCTGATCGATGGCGGCCGGGAAGCAGGTGAAGCGGTAGCCAAGGATTATACCGACAACCGCTACCATGGCCCGAAGGATGAATATAATCCCGACTGGGACTGGACCGGCGTGATGGCTGATCTGAAGGTCTATTATACCGTTGGCCGGATGCTCGCGATGACCGAAGAATGGCCCAACTGGAACGAAGGCGACGAATTCCGGGCCACGCGGGACAAGAGCCGCGCGGGCGGCTAGTCGATTCCGAAAAGACGCCGGGATGAGATGGCCAGCAGAATGGGAACCGCATCAGGCGGTCTGGATCGGCTTTCCCGGTGATCCGGCGGAATGGCCGGTCGGACTGGTTGAAGCGCAGCACGAAGTTGCGGCATTTGCCAATGCTGTAGCGGATCAAGGGGCAGGGGAATCCGTCATTCTGGTCTGCAGGACGACTGCTGATGCTGATATGGCGCGCACGCTGGTCGAAGCCGGTGTGGATATTATTGTCGAACCGTTCGGCGATATCTGGCTGCGCGATTCTGCACCAATTGTCGTGACCGGCCCCGAGGGTCTTGTCGGCCAGAATTTCGGCTTTAATGGCTGGGGCGACAAATATGCCATGGCTGGCGATCAGGATATCGGTGAGCGGCTCGCGAAGCGTTTTGACCTGCCGGTCAGCCAACAGGATTGGATATTGGAGGGTGGGGCGATTGACGGTGACGGTACAGGTCGTCTGATCACCACTGCGCAGTGCGTGCTCAATGCCAATCGCAACCATGGACTTTCCAAGGAGCAAGCAGCAGCAAAACTGCATGCAGCCTTGGCGACGGACAATATTTGCTGGCTCGGCGATGGCTTGATGGCCGATCATACCGATGGCCATGTCGACAATCTTGCCCGCTTTGTCGCGCCCGGTATAGCTGTCATTCCAAAGGCCGAAGCTGTGGACGATCCCAATGCGGCGATTTTTGACGATGCGGCAAAGCGAGCCCAATCGGCGGGATTGCAGGTCACCCGGCTGCCATCGCCAGGTTTGTACAAGATTGATGGCGAAGTGGCACCTGCCAGCTATATGAATTTTTACATAGGCAACACTATCGTAGCGGTTCCGCAATATGGAGCGGCGAACGACGCCAACGCCGTTCATCAGATCGCTGCCCTGTTCCCCGACCGCAAGGTGATCGGGCTATCCAGCGAGGCGCTGCTGCGCGGCGGCGGCAGTTTTCACTGCATCTCGCAACAGATCCCGCTGGTTCCTTAGTTTATCAATATATTGATGAACTTTGTCTCGGGCCCAAACTCGGGCAGCTATCTACACTGTCTATGGAAAATGCCCGATAATACATATTGTGCCTTTTCAGACCTCGGGTAGGACTGTTGGCAGAAAAAACGGTCCCAAAAATTTGAGAGGAAGAATATCATGAAGAAACTGCTGATGGCGAGTGCGGCGCTGGCGATGCTGGGAGGTGCTGTTCCTGCGGCGGCCAACCATCATGAAAAAGATGGCGTGGCAATGACCGACGCAAGCATGCAGACGGTTCTGAATGCAGAAACCCGCGCGGACGACAAGGCTCGCGATGGCTATCGCCATCCTGCGCAGACGCTCAATTTCTTCGGCGTCAAACCTGGGCAAACGGTTGTCGAATACGGACCAGGTGGCGGCTGGTATACGCGTATATTGGTCCCCTATCTTGCCGATAATGGGCAATATGTTGCGATCAATGCAGACAGCTCGGCTTCCAGTTTTTCAGATCGTGCCCGCGAAGCGCGGACCAAAAGCTGGCCGGAAAACTTCCCGATGACCGCGGCGAAATGGACTGGCGTTGATGCAAAAAAGATAATGGCATTCGAGAGCGATGAGTTGCCGGATGACATGAAGGGCAAGGTTGACCGGATTCTGATTTTCCGGTCGCTGCACGGGATGATGAATGGCAATAGCGCGGATTCCGAACTGCGTGCCTTGCGGGACATGCTGGCCGACGACGGCATGGTCGGCGTTGTCCAGCATCGGGCAAAGCCTGACGCATCCTATGCCATGTCCAACGGCAGCAAAGGGTATCTGAAACAGGCGTCGGTGGTGGCGCTTTTTGAACTGAACGGCTTCGAGCTGGTCAAAAAATCGGAAATCAACGCCAATCCGAAAGATATGGCCGACTATCCGGGCGGCGTCTGGACCTTGCCGCCGGTGCTCGGGTCAGGCGACACCGACAAAGCCAAATATGAAGCGATCGGCGAATCCGACCGGATGACATTATTGTTTAAGAAGCGTCCCTAAACCGCTATCAGGGCTGCTATGACCAATTTATGCGTAGCGGCCCTGCAGCTGCCCCTGGGCGGTGACGAACGGGAAAATATCGTTGCCGTCAGCGGCCTTGTCGCCGAAGCGGCAGAGCAGGGTGCCCAGATCATCCTGCCACCAGAGCTGTTTGCCAGCCCCTATTTCTGCAAGACAGAGGATGAGGAGCTTTTTGCGCTGGCTCAGCCGCTGGCCGAGAGCAATCCGGTGCTAGCGATGCAGAAGCTCGCCAAGCAATATGGCGTCGCGATTCCGGCGAGCTTTTTCGAACGCGACGGGCCGCATCATTACAATAGCCTGGCGATGATCGATTCCGATGGCGAGATCATGGGTGTGTACCGCAAAAGCCATATTCCCGATGGTCCCGGCTATGAGGAAAAATATTATTTCCGGCCGGGCAATACGGGATTCAAGGTGTGGGACGTGTTTGGGACCCGGATCGGCGTCGGCATATGCTGGGACCAATGGTATCCGGAAACGGCCCGGGCGATGGCGCTGATGGGCGCGGAAGTTCTGTTCTATCCTACTGCCATCGGCTCGGAACCCTATGATGCCGATCTCGATACCAGCCGGATGTGGCGGCGGGCGATGCAGGGCCATGCGGTGAGCAACTGCATGCCGGTGGTGGCGAGCAACCGGATTGGCATGGAAGACGAGCAGGCCTTTTACGGGCACAGCTTCATCACCAATCAATGGGGTGATCTGATCGCGGAATATGGATCGGACGAGACCGGTGTGCTGGTAACGTCGTTCGATCTAGAAGAAGCGCGGCAGCACCGGGCAGGCATGGGATTTTTCCGGGATCGGCGGCCGGAGCTTTATGGGCGCTTGGTCGAGGATGTATAGGGATGCGCGTGCGAGCATGGCACCATAATCTTGCTGCCGTTAGCGCGGCGGGCATGGCGTCTATCTCTGCGCCGTCGATCGGACAGACCGATTTCATTGTCGAATATGAATCGGGCATCGTCGCGACTGCACCGCGCGCAGCCGCTCCGGCGCGACCCGGTTCACAATTTCCCGTTGATCACTATGTCGAACTGGACCGACCGCTCGATTTTGGCGAACAATTTTGGGATGAGAGCTTTGCGCGGGCCAATGGGGCACGCGGGCCCGCGCAGATCGTCGTCGATCTGGCGGCGGAACAACTCTATGTCTATCGCTCCGGGATAGAAATTGCCCGCACCAGAATCACTCGCGGCTGGGAAGAATATGACACGCCTACCGGCATTTTCCCGATCCTGGAAAAAGACGCGGATCATCGCAGCAGCACCTATAACAATGCGCCCATGCCCTATAATTTGCGGCTGACGTGGCAAGGCGTCGCGATCCACGGCTCGGAGGTCGACAGCGTGTCGGCAACCCATGGTTGCATCGGTGTGCCACTGGAATTTGCCCGCAAGCTGTTTGCCAACGTGCGCAAGGGCGACAAGGTGCTGGTGACGCGGAACTGGCGGCCGGGCATTTATGGGTGATGCCGGGACCGAACAGCTTGTCCGGATGGAGAGGCATGTTTTCGGATGGTCGATTTTTCACGATCGATTGAAATTGGAACGGGGTGCGAATTTTTGAGGACTGCCCGGGTGACGATGGCCGTGGCAGGGCTATCGAACATCCCTAGTCAGCCATGAGTTTGTGAAAAACTTCCTCAAACATCGCCAGCGTCAGTCGTCCTGTATTCACATTATAGCGGCTGCAATGATAGCTGTCGATCAGGGTGCGGCCACCCGGCAGATTGTGTCGTGCGCCATGGGCGAATTTGTGATCGGCTAGGCGGCCGCCGGACAGCCGAATAATGCTGTCATGGGCGATCTTGCCGAGCCCCAGGATGATTTGCAGATGGGGCATGCCGTCCAGCGCCTGGGCGAGATAAGGGCGGCAGTTGTTGATCTCCGCAGCGGTCGGTTTGTTCTCCGGTGGCAGGCATTTGACCGCGTTGAGAATGATGGCTCCGTTGAGGGTGATGCCATCAGCTGGATCATTGGCAAATTCGCCGTCGATGAATCCGAACTTGCCCAGAGTGGCGAACAGCATTTCACCCGAGGCGTCTCCGGTAAACGGTCGGCCTGTCCGATTGGCGCCTTCTTTTCCCGGGGCGAGACCAACAATGGCCAGTCGCGCATCGGGATCTCCGAACGCAGGAACGGGGGCGTTCCACCAGTCCGGGTGATCCTTGCGCAACGATTTGCGCAGGCCAACCAGTCTGGAACATCGGCGACATCCTTTCGGGGCTTCAGCAAAAAGAAGGGGGCTATGATCGCTCATAACCCCCGCCTAATTTCATACGGACCTGGCGTCCAGATAATCAGTCTTTCAGTTCTGCCGGAATGATGCCGCCGGCTGCAGCGATCTTGTTCATCACCTGCCTGTGCAGGAGGATATTGTCTTCGGCCGAACCGCTATAGTCGGCATTGCCCAGTTCCTGAGCAAGCTCTTTGCGGTTTTCATAGCTGGCATCGATCTGGACCAGCTTCATCAGGTCGACAATGGATGTGCGCCAGTTGAGCTTGTCTGATCCCGGAATATTGTCGAGCCGCGCAGCCACGTCGACTTCGCTGATCGCTGCGCGATGGGCTGGTGCCGCAGTAACGGGTGTTACCGCGACTTCGGGTTCCTCTGCTTTGGCTTCGCTGCCAAAAATTGCGTTTTTGATTTTTCCAAATATACTCATATTCTGCTCCTCTAGAAGTTGGGGGACTCCCTGTCGGGCGTATGCCTGGCGACGCCCTTGCATCATCATCTCGGTGTTCGTGATCGTGGAGTCAATTGCTGTTATCTTCCCTCATGAATATCTGCCGCCAGTTTCGTGTAAACACTTGTAACGCTACGGATAAGTCGGTTTTTGGGGTGAAACTGTGCTACGGCGCTGACTAGCAGACGAATCACGGCAGCCATCATGGTGATAAGGAGAGCGACGATGAATATCATGGATGCCTTGCAGCAATCGGGCGGGATTGGCACCATGGCCAAGGAACTCGGGATCAACGAAAGCGTGGCGGAAGCCGGCGCTGCTGCCTTGCTGCCAGCGATATTGGGTGGTTTCAAGAAAACGACGCAAGCGCAGCCGAGCGGTCTGGACGGACTGGGCGGACTACTGGGTCAGCTTGGTGGCGGCGGGCTGCTTGACAGTGTGCTCGGTACGCAGCCAACCCCGGTCGCCAAAGGCAACGATGTGCTGGGCCAGATTTTCGGGTCGAAGGAAGTCAGCCGCACGGTCGCTGCCGGCGCAGAACAGCAGACCGGCATCAGCAGCGAACTGCTCAAGCAAATGCTGCCGATCGTGGCGATGATGGTTGCCGGCTATATGGCCAAGCAGAGTGGCGACAGCGGCAGCAAGGGTGGCGGGCTTGGCGGTCTGATCGGTGGTCTGCTGGGCGGCGGCAACAAGGCGTCTTCCGGAGGCCTAGGTGGCCTTGGATCGCTTCTCGACCTGAATGGCGATGGCAATCCGCTGGATGATATCATCGGTATGGCTGGCAAGCTGACTCGTTAGCTTGCATTTTGTTGAAGGCCTGCCATTTTCAATGGCGACGGGATTCTTCAAGAATTAGGGTTGGTTTCCAATGGGATGGTATCTTCCAGGGGCTCGAGGCGAAGGACGCCGCCTTCGACTTCAGCCACTTTGGCGATTGTGCCTTTTTCCATCTTCGGGCCCTTTGCCGGCCATTCGCCGTCGCCGACTTTTACCCGACCGCTGGTGGCTGAAATGGTCTCCACAACGGTCACAATTCTGCCAACCAGCTGCGCCGAACGATTGTTGAGCAGCGGATTTTCGCTTTCGACAATATGAGTCAGATACCAGCGCCGTCCGCCGAGTACGGCGATTATCGTCGACAGGCCGAACAGCGTAAGCTGACCGGCGAAGGTCAGGTCGATGAACAGCGAGAGGATGCCAGTCACTGCGGCTGCTGCGGCCACCCAGATCAGAAACACGCCGGGAACGAACAGCTCGGCCAGCGCGAGTAGCGCGGCGAGACCGAGCCAGACATATTCCGGATTGCTGATCGTCAAATCATCCATGGCTAATAATCCGCTTTCTCCCGATCCTATTTATCCTGATTGTCGAACGGACCCTTGCGCGGTGGCGGCGCGAAGGTCTGGCTGTTTTCGCCGAGCGCTTCCTTGGCCAAAGCGCCAATTCCGCCCAAAGTGCCGATAAGCTGGGTTGCTTCAATCGGGAACAATATGGTCTTGGCATTGGGCGAGGTGGCGAATTTTTCGACCGCCTTCACATAGTCCTGCGCGATAAAATAGTTGATTGCCTGGGAATTGCCGCTGGCAATCGCCTCGGACACCATCTGCGTTGCTTTTGCTTCGGCCTGGGCTTCGCGTTCGCGGGATTCGGCGTCGAGAAACGCGGCTTCCTTGCGGCCTTCGGCCTGCAATATCTGGCCCTGTTTCTCGCCCTCGGACCGGAGGATTTCGGAAGCGCGAGCGCCTTCGGCATCGAGGATATTGGCGCGTTTTTCGCGCTCGGCCTTCATTTGCCGCGCCATTGCGTTGATAATGTCCTGCGGCGGACGGATGTCCTTGATCTCGACGCGGGTGATCTTGATCCCCCACGGCGTGGTTGCGTCGTCGATAACGACCAACAGCCGCCCGTTGATTTCGTCGCGCTTGGACAAGGTTTCATCAAGATCCATCGAACCCATGACCGTGCGCAGGTTGGTTGTGACGAGGTTGAGGATGGCGTTGTACAGATCATTGACCTCATAGGCCGCCTTGGCGGCGTCGAGCACCTGGAAGAAGACCACGCCGTCGGTGGAGATCATCGCATTGTCCTTGGTGATGATTTCCTGTCCGGGAATATCAAGGACCTGCTCCATCATGTTGACCTTGCGGCCGACTCGGTAGAGAAATGCGGGATAGAAATTGAAGCCGGGATGCGCCGTCGTGGTGAAGCGGCCAAAATATTCGATTGTATAATGATAGCCTTGCCGGACGATCTTGATACTCGCAAATAGGTAGATGATGGTGACCAAAAGCACCAGCAGTAGCAGCGAAACACCCATTTCCATTCTCCTTTGCAACCCGTCTCTTTAGCATTGATTATTTGCGGTATAATGCCAAGGGAAAAGCAAATTATTACCTTGGTAGCGGGGTTCCAGTTGTAATGCGTTTGATTGCCGTTTTGATTATTTCCGGACTGTTTTTTTCCGAAGCGGCCCATTCTCAGTCGATTGGCGAGTCCGATCTGCTAGGCCATATCGAGATATTGGCCAGTGATGCATTTGAGGGACGCGAACCCGGGACGATTGGAGAAAACAAGACCGTCAACTATATCGCGACAGCATGGTCAGCGGCGGGGCTTCTTCCCGCAGGAGAAAAAGGCTCCTGGTACACACCGGTTTCATTGGTGGAGCGTACCTCTGAGACATATCGAATAAAATTTACCTACGGAAGTGAGGGCGGAAGCGAGGGCAAGGCCGTGCGGATTCAACAGGATGAGATCATCTTGCGGAGCCGCAGTTCGGCCTTTCGGCAATCCGGCATGCCCTTAGTCTTTGCGGGCTATGCCGAGCGAGGGCAGGGAGAACCATCGGTCGCGGGCAAGCTGGTGCTGCTGCCGCGGGCGCCACTGGACGACAGCGGCCGGGTTCCAGACTTTCGCGATCGCAAGCAACGGTTGATTCAGGACGGTGCGGTTGGAGTGATCGCAGTGCTGGATGAGTCAGACCGGTGGACCCGATTCCAGCGATCTTTTCAACGCGCGTCCACGTCCTTGGTCGGTGCAGAAAATCATGCAGAGCTGGAAGGCGTGATCAGCTTCGACCAGTTCGAGAAAATGATGCTGAAATCCGGCCTGGATGCTGAAACCTTGCTGGCAGAGAGGGATAATCTGTCTGTCATTGATCTCAGCTTCGAAGCCGATGCGAGGGCAGAGACACAGGTTCGCTCCTACCGTTCGCACAATGTGATTGGCAAGATTCCCGGCTCTGATCCGAACAGCGGGGCCGTTCTGTTTTTGGGGCACTGGGACCATTTCGGTATATGCCGGGTCGAAGATCCGCTGGATCCTGACAAGGACGGAATTTGCAATGGCGCCGTCGATAATGCCAGCGGCATATCGCTGCTGATCGAAACCGCCAAACGACTGTCAGGTGGCGGGCACGATCGGGACATTTATTTTCTCGCCACGACGGCTGAAGAAAAAGGCCTGCTCGGTGCCCGGGCGTTCGTCGACAATGCTCCCGTGGCGCTGGAGAAATTCGTGGTTGTGTTCAATGCTGATACGGTCGCGCTGGCTGACGACGGGACGATGATCGCCGTGGTCGGGCTGGGAAAGTCAGAACTGGATAGTGATATCGCGGTCGTCGCCGCACAGGAAGGGCGGAAGATTGATCGCAGCGACAAAGCCGATGCCTATCTCAAACGCCAGGATGGCTATGTTTTTTGGGAGCGGGACATCCCGGCCTATATGATCAGCAGCGCCTTTGCGGATGAGGAGCGCCTCAAGGTCTTTCTCGACGGCCCCTATCATGATGTCAGCGATGAAGTGAATGACGCTCTGGTCCTGACCGGAGCGGCCGCCGACGCCAATTTTCATGTGGCGCTGGGCCGTTATTTTTCCTCGACCGGTACTTATCCGGGAATAGCCCCTAGCGGTTCCGGCGATAACTGATTACATGGGCCGCCACAGAATCATATTCACGATATCGGAAAGTGGCGATCATGAGCAGGCCGGGCAAGCATAACGACATTCGATTGGGACTGACTTTTGACGACGTCCTGCTGCAGCCAGCCGCGTCCGAAATCGTGCCCAGTCAGGCCGACACCAAAACCCGCTTAACGAAGCTGATCGGTCTGAATATTCCGATCCTTTCCTCCGCCATGGATACGGTGACGGAATCGGATATGGCGATCGTGATGGCCCAGATGGGCGGCATCGGGGTCTTGCACCGCAACCTTACCCTGGAACAGCAGACAGCCGCCGTGCGGCAGGTGAAGCGCTTTGAATCCGGTATGGTTGTCAATCCGATCACGATCTCGCCCGATGCGACCTTGGCAGAAGCGCAGGCGACGATGCAGCAGAACCGGATATCCGGGATTCCGGTGGTTGAGAAATCAGGCAAATTGGTCGGCATTCTGACCAACCGCGATGTGCGCTTTGCGGAAAACCCGAAACAGGTGATTTCCGAGCTGATGACGAAAGACAATCTGGCCACGGTACCGGCTGGCGTAAGCCAGGAAGAAGCGCGGCGGACCCTGCATCAGCGTCGTATCGAGAAATTGCTGGTCGTGGATGATGATTATCATTGCGTCGGGCTGATCACGGTCAAGGACATCGAAAAGGCGGTGACCTATCCGAACGCCACCAAGGATAGTTCAGGCCGATTGCGGGTTGCAGCGGCCTCGACCGTCGGGGAGAGCGGACTGGAGCGGACTCAGGCGCTGATCGATGCAGAGTGCGATTTGATCGTTATCGATACCGCGCACGGGCATAGCGCGATGGTTGCGCGGGCAGTGGAAGCTGTCAAAAAGCGGTCGAACAGCACACAGATCATAGCCGGGAATGTCGCCACTGCGGCGGCGACCCGGGCGCTGATCGACGCCGGTGCAGATGGCATCAAGGTTGGCATAGGTCCGGGTTCGATCTGCACCACGCGGGTGGTCGCCGGCGTGGGTGTTCCACAGCTTACCGCGATCATCGATTGTGCCGAAGAAGCCGCAAAATCGGGTATTCCAGTCATCGCTGATGGCGGACTGCGGACTTCGGGTGATGTCGCAAAGGCACTGGCAGCTGGTGCATCAGCGGTGATGATCGGATCGCTGCTCGCAGGAACCGAAGAGGCCCCAGGCGAAACCTTCCTCTATCAGGGGCGGGCATATAAAAGCTATCGCGGCATGGGCTCGGTCGGTGCAATGGCGCGCGGATCCGCAGATCGCTATTTCCAGCAGGATATTACCGACCAGCTGAAACTGGTGCCAGAAGGTATCGAAGGGCAGGTGCCATTCAAGGGACCGGCGCGCGATGTCATCCACCAGCTGGTTGGCGGCGTCAAAGCCGCGATGGGCTACACGGGGTCGGCGACGCTGGAAGATTTGCGCGAACGGGCTGAATTTGTCCGGATCACCAATGCCGGATTGCAGGAAAGCCATGTCCATGATGTTGCGATCACCAGAGAAGCTCCAAATTATCCGACCCGCTAGGGCCGAGAGGGGCATGGCGTGATTGAAGCCAAGATATTTTTCCTGATGTTTGTCTGGCCCCCGGGTCAGGCTGACGAAAAGCCGCTTTGGCTGAATGAATTCTATGAATCGATTGAGAACTGTGAAGAGAATGCAGTGAAACTGAAGGCGAAATTTGTGATGGAATATGGCTCTGATGCGCGGATCAAGTACCAGTGTTTCTTCGCCGATGATCGTCTCGTCAAGTGACCCCTTCGGCTAGACTGCAGGCGGCAATAGACCTTCTGGACTGGATCATTGCCGCTGCGCGGGACAATGGTGGTTCTGCGGACAATATTGCAAAGAAATTTTTCAAAGAGAGACGCTATGCGGGATCGGGCGATCGGCGCGCCATTCGCGAGCTTGTTTACACCGCTATCCGGCGCTGGGGAGAGCGACCGGAAGGCGGAAGGCAGGCTATGCTTGGGCTGGTTGCGGAGCAACCCGAGCTGCGCGCGTTGTTTAGTGGGGGAAACTATGGTCCCGCAGCGATTGCCGAAGACGAACCGGTTGCCAGCGGCGAGCAAATTCCGGAATGGCTGTCCGAGAAATTTGCGAGTCTGATCGATGAACCGGAACGGCAGGCGCTGTTCGATCGAGCGCCCTTGCATATCCGGGTCAATGGTCAGCGCTCCACCGATCTGGAGGTCAAATCGGCGTGGCCGGAGGCGGTGGCGCTGGCCTTGCCCCATGCCTATGAGCTTCCAGCCGGAACCCAGTTGGAGGACAAGACGCTGTATCGGGAAGGTGCGGTTGAAATTCAGGATCTTGGCAGTCAGGCCATTGCAATGGCTGGCGCTGCTGCGAAACCGGAGCGGGTTCTGGACCTGTGTGCAGGAGCTGGCGGTAAAACGCTGGCTTTGGCTGCCGTGCTGTCCCCAGATAGCCAGATTATCGCAGCGGACACCGATCGCGGGCGGCTGAGCCGGATCGACCCTCGCAAACGCAGAGCGAGTGCCCGGAATATCGAGACGATCTTGCTCGCGCCAGGCAGTGAAATCGAAGCGTTGCAACATTTGAAAGCCAGTTGCGATCTGGTGCTAATCGATGCGCCTTGCAGCGGAACCGGAACTTGGCGGCGCAACCCGGAATTGCGCTGGCGGATGACGCCAAAACGGCTCGCGCACACCGCAGAATTGCAGCAACGGCTGATGGATCTCGGCTGTGAGATGGTGAAGCCCGGGGGGCGGCTTGTCTATGCCGTTTGCTCGCTGCTCGATGTGGAAGGTGGCGACCAGGCCGAAGCATTTCTTGCCAGCCACCCGGACTGGAAAGAAATATCGATTGATTTGCCGATTGGCCGCCAATATCGTAAAGGGACACTTCTTTCACCGCATCATGATGGAACGGATGGCTTTTATTTTACCTGTCTCGAAAAACTGTGATAGCCAAACATGTTAAGCCAGCATGCAGCTGAGTCTGGCTATGGTCGCGAGAATCTATTGGAGCTGATTATGCGTTTTTCACCGGCTGTTATCGCCTTGTCCCTTGTTTTTGCAACTGTTTCCAGTGCTGGATTTGGCCAGTCTGCCGATATAGAAATCAAGCAGCGGTCCATCGAATATATGCAATTGGGTGAAGCAGCGCAAAAGCGTGGCGAACTCGATCTTGCTGCCGACTTGTATGAAACTTCACTGGCGGTGGATCCGCGGAACGGTTCGGCCTTTATCGCTTTGGCCCAAATTGCCCGGGTTCAGGCACTGCCTGGCAAGGCGATCCGTCTCTACCGTGAAGCACTCATTCTCGATCCCAACAATCTCGATGCACTGGCCGGACAGGGTGAGGCGCTTATCCAGCGTGGTGCGGTGGAGAAGGCGAGAGTCAATTTGTCGCGGATTGAAACCTTGTGCCGGTCGCGCTGTCCGCAAAATGACCAGCTGGCATCAGCGATCAAGCTAGCGGCAGACAAGCCTGTGCTGTCCGCCGAAGCGGTTACGCCGAAGCCCAAAATCGGTGACGAAGAGCCGGTTACCGAAACGCCCTGACCCAAGGGCGTTCCGCTCAATATCAAAAATCGTAGACCAGAGTGGCGCGGTTGATCGTGTCTGTCTTGGCCCGTCCGATCGGCGGATTTGTCTCATGTTCGATGGTATAGGAAAGCCGCGCTGAAAGCGCGCCCAGCAACTTGGCATCCAGTGCCGATGTCGCCGTCAATGTGGTATTGCCCTTTTCAAAGACGGCAACCGTCGACGTGAAACCCTGCGCATCACTGGCCCAGGTTCCGCCAGCGTCTTGGGAAAATTTGAGATGGTCAGAAATCGTCCAGTCAAGATCAAGCCCGACCAGACCGGCGAGGCTGCTTCTGGAGTCGCCATTGACAAAATCGGTAATACGCAGGGCCGGGCCAGCCTTGACAGCGAGGCGGATATCTTTGGATTTGACCAGTTCGTAACCCAATCCACCGGACAAGGTGTAGCGGGCGGTAAATCCCTGAAAACGGTCCCGTTCAAATTGGGCGAGTCCGTAGGCGTAAAGGCTTGTGTCGAACTTGTAATTCGGTTCAATGGTTGCGGTCACCTGATCCCGGGTGGTTTTGCCGTTGCTCCGTTCATAGTCGGCGCGGGCCTGAAAATTCAGACGCCATTTTACCGCGTCTTTGGCCATTTTAATGCCACCCGAAAGACCGAGATTCCTGGTATTGCCGGTCGAACGGAAGCCACCGAGTTCGCCTTGGCCTTTCCAGTTTTTGAACAGGCCTGCTTCCTGCTTCTGGCGCAACGATTCTGCGGCCTGCTCTGCCAGTTTGGCATTATAGTCCGCGACCATTGTGTCGATCTCGGCCACATCATCGGGATTTGCCGCTTTGGCAATTTTAACGACTGCGAGGACATCTTGCTGGTTTCCGGCGGCAATGGCAGTGTCGATCATTGCCTTGACCGGATCCGGCAGTGCGGCGGCTGCTGGCGCAGAAAAGCTTGCCGCAACACATATCGCAGTCGGGAACGCTGGTCTGAACATAAAAATCCTGCTTACTGGTACTAAATCAGCGGCAGAAATTCTTTCAGTACTGCCCGATAAAGGTCCCTTTTGAAGGGAACGATCAAATCTGGCAAGCCCTTGGGGTCGACCCACTTCCAGTCAACAAATTCCGGATGATCGGTCTGGATGTCGATATGATCATCCTGGCCAGTGAAGCGCATCAGGAACCAGCTTTGCCGCTGGCCGCGATATTTGCCCTTCCAGATTTTGCCGAGCAATTCGTCGGGAAGATCGTAGAGATATTCTTCGCTGCTGCGACCGATGATTTGCACATGATCGGCGACGACTCCGGTTTCCTCCCAAAGCTCGCGCAAGGCGGCTGTTTCGGCTTCTTCGCCTTCGTCGATCCCGCCCTGCGGCATTTGCCAGGCATCGGGATATTTGCTGGCGGCTGCATCCAGCCTCCGGCCCACAAAGACCAGGCCCTCGCGGTTGGCGAGCATGATACCGGCGCAGGGGCGGTAGGGGAGTTTGCTAAAATCGGTCACAGGCTGGCGAGTGTCGTCTTCAACGCGCTGCAGATATTATCGATATCCTTTTGCGCGGAGGGGATGCCTTTGCGGAGGCAGATCAGACCGTGGATATTGCCTTTTGCTTCGACAAATGTCACCGGCACACCGGCGTTGAGCAATTTTGCGCCATAGTCGCGCCCTTGATCGCGCAACGGGTCGAGACCTGCTGTCATCAGGACGGTCGGCGGGCTGTTTGCCAGATCGCCGTGGATCGGGTCGGCCTTGGGGTCACCTGCCACGGTCTGATAATGGCCGTTGAAATAATCCATCGAGTCTTTGGTCAGTAGAAAGCCTTCCGCGAATTCCTGCATCGAGCCTTCAGCGGCGGTGCTGTCGACCACCGGATAGATCGGGACCTGTGCGATAACGGGCACAGCCGCCGGTTTTTTCTGCAACTGTTGTGCGACGACAATGGCGAGGTTGCCGCCGGCGCTGTCACCGCAGGTGATGATGCCGTCAATCTCTATGCCCAACGCCTCCTTGGCATGGTCCACGACCCAGCGCGTTGCCGCTTCGCAATCATCGGGTGCCGCGGGGAAAGGTGCTTCCGGGGCCAGGCGATAATCCACCGCAATCAACGGCAAATCCATTTGCGCCGCCATTTCGGTGCAATAGGGATGGTGGCTTTCGAGATTGCCGATCACGAAACCGCCGCCATGATAGAAAAATATCGCAGGACCCTGTTCGCGATTTTCGCGGCTGTCATAGTAACGCAGCTTGATGTCGCCCGCGGGACCGGGGCAAGTCAGATCTTTGACAATGGCCAGTTCCGTCGGATCCGCATCGACCAGAAAGCGCATTGCAACATAGGCTTCCCGGGCTGCGGCTGGTTCCATCTGATCCATCGGGACTTCAACGGCTGCCTCGAGCATAGCAAGCAGGGCCTGAACATCGGGGCGTACATATGCGTCTGTCATGTCTCTTCTCCAACCGTTTAATCGGTCGATTAGATCAGGCTAGGTTCACTAGGCAAGCGCTAATCGGGATAGGATGGGCAAACAAATGCTTTATCCCTATTAGTTTTTGTGGTTTGAAGCGCCTCGCATAGCTGCTCTACAGCGGCCTGCATAATAACAAAGGCACGGAAATTTAATCATGGCCACCGCGTTAAAGCAGGAAGAACCGAATAATCCCAGTCCAGACGGCGCCGAGAATGTCGTTGTCCGTTTCGCCGGCGACAGCGGCGACGGGATGCAGCTGACCGGAGGTCAGTTCACGCTCTCAACGGCGCTGGCGGGCAATGATCTTGCCACCTTCCCCGATTTCCCGGCGGAAATCCGGGCGCCGCAGGGGACGCTGTTCGGCGTGTCCGCCTTTCAGATCAATTTCGGATCGCGGGCGATTGAAACCGCTGGTGACGAACCGGATGTGCTGATCGCGATGAACCCGGCGGCGCTGAAGACAAATGTCCAGTCGGTTCGGCCAGGCGGTCTGGTGATCGCCGATGAAGGCGAGTTCGGGAAACGCAATCTCGACAAGGCCCATTATGACAGCAACCCGCTGGAAGATGGCTCGCTGGCCAAATGGCAATTGCTCAAGCTCAATATCTCGCAGCTGACGCTGGATGCGGTAAAACCGTTCGGCCTCGGCAACAAGGAAGCGCTGCGCTGCAAGAATATGTGGACGCTCGGTCTGGCGCTGTGGATGTTCGAACGCGACCGCGAGCCGATCGTGCAGTGGCTGAACAGCAAATTTGCCAAATTGCCGGATATTGCGGCGGCAAATATCGCGGCCCTGAACGCGGGTCATGCCTATGGCGAAACCGCAGAAATTTCCGGCGACGGTCTGGGTGGTGGTCATCTGCAGCACCACAAGGTCGCTGCAGCGCCTGCGGAAGCGGGGACTTACCGCACCGTAACAGGCGCTGAGTCGATCTCTCTCGGGCTGGTCGCCGGTGCACGTCTGGCCGGACTGCCGATGTTTTTTGGCGGTTACCCAATCACGCCTGCTTCGGCGATCCTGCACCATCTGTCGCGGCTCAAGGAATTTGGTGTCACCACCTTCCAGGCCGAGGACGAGATTGCCGCGATTACCGCCGCGATCGGTGCCAGCTATGCCGGCAGCCTCGGCATTACCTCTTCTTCCGGTCCCGGCATTGCGCTGAAGGGCGAGGCGATGGGGCTGGCGATCATGACCGAATTGCCGCTGGTGATCGTCAATTCGCAGCGCGGCGGTCCGTCGACCGGCCTGCCGACCAAGACCGAGCAATCCGATCTCTATCAGGCGGTCTATGGCCGTAACGGCGATGCGCCGATGCCGGTGATAGCCGCGCGCTCGCCGGAAGACGCGTTTTACTGCGCGATCGAAGCGGTGCGGATCGCGGTGCAATATATGACGCCCGTTATGCTGCTGACTGACGGCTATATTGCCAATGCGGCAGAGCCGTGGAAGATTCCGGATGTCGATACGCTGGAGCGTTTTCCGGTCAGCTTCATGACCGAGAAGCCCGATGGGCCCTTGTTACCTTACAGCCGGGACGAGAAACTGAAGCGGCCCTGGATCAAGCCCGGAACGCCGGGTCTGATGCACCGGATCGGCGGCATCGAAAAGGGCGTGGATACCGGTCATATCGAATATGGTCCGGCCAACCACCAGACGATGACAGAAATCCGGCGCGACAAGGTCCTTGGTGTCGCGGAAAGCATAGCCGATCAGGATATTGCACTCGGCAAGGCCGGTGCCAAATTATGTGTTGCCGGCTGGGGCTCGACCTTTGGTCCGATCCATCAGGCTGTATTGCGCAGCAACAGGGCGGGCAAGGACGTCGCCCATATCCATATCCGCAACATCTGGCCGCTGCCGAAAAATCTCGGTGAACTGCTCAAGAGTTTCGACCGGATTATCGTCCCGGAAATGAACACCGGGCAGTTGAAGACGATCCTGCGCGATCAATATCTGGTCGACGCCAAGCCGGTGAACAAGGTGTCGGGCCAGCCGTTTACCATCACCGAAATTATGGCGGCGATCGAGGAGAATTTGTCATGAACGAGATGACCAAAATCACGACCACGATGAAGGACTGGGAAACCGATCAGGAAGTGCGCTGGTGCCCGGGTTGCGGCGACTATGCGATCCTCAAGGCGGTGCAGCGGACCATGCCCGATCTGGGCGCGGATCCGTCCAATACCGTGTTCATCAGCGGCATCGGCTGCTCCTCGCGCTTTCCTTATTATATGGAAACATACGGCTTCCATACGATCCACGGACGCGCACCGGCGATCGCGACCGGCGTGAAGCTGGCCAATCCCGAACTCGACGTGTGGATCATCACCGGTGACGGCGACGCGCTGTCGATTGGCGGCAATCACACCATGCATCTGCTGCGCCGCAATCTGGATTGCCAGTTGATGCTGTTCAACAACGAGATTTACGGTCTGACCAAGGGCCAATATTCGCCGACCAGCCGCCAGGGCACGCACAGCCCGTCGACGCCTTATGGTTCGGTTGACCGGCCGGCTTCGCCCTGTGCCTTTGCGTTGGGCGCTGGTGCGCGGTTCGTGGCACGCGGGATCGATATCCACAAGGGTTTGCCCGACGTGCTGAAAGCGGCGCACGCCCACAAGGGCACGTCGTTCATCGAGATTTTCCAGAATTGCATCGTCTATAACAAGGATGTGTTCGAGGAATTTGCGGCGAAGAAGACCGCGGATGACACGCAGCTGCATCTCGTCGATGGCGAGCCGATGCTGTTCTCCAAGGGTGCGAAGGGGATCATCCTTAACCACAAGACGCTGCAACTGGAAGTCGTTGACGTCGTCGATGGCGACTGGGAAGCGGCCGGGGTGATCGTCCATGATGTGACCAATCGTTCGGTTGCGCATATGCTGGTCGAGATGCAATTCGGGGCGTTTCCGATGGCGCTTGGCGTGCTTTACGATGATCCGCGGCCAACGTTTGAAGCGGCAGTGGTGGCGCAGAATATCGCGTCATCGGCTGGCAAGAAGCCGGATTTGCAGGGGTTGTTGAACAAGGGGCAGACCTGGACGGTGAGCGAGGATGGGCCGGAACTGTAAAGGTTTTTGACTCGCACGAAGACACGAAGGCACTAAGATGAGTTTGTGCAAAGTCTTGAAGCTATCGCCAAAATCTCGGTGGATTGCGGGTTTCACCTGCACAGGGATATTGGGCCAGGCCTGCTCGAATCCGTCTATGAAATATTGCTTTTCGAGAGTTTGAAAGAAGAGGGTCTTTCTGTCGAAAGACAGAAGATCATTCCCATCACTTTCAAAGGTCGAGTTCTGGAAGAGGCCTTTCGTGCCGACTTGGTCGTTGAAAACCAGATCCTGATTGAACTCAAGTCTACCGAACGATACGCTCCTGTTCATGCCAAACAGGTGATCACTTATTTGCGTTTGATGGGTTTGCCGCTCGGTTTCCTGATGAATTTTGGCGCAGCCACTTTCAAAGATGGCCTCAAACGTCTGGCAAATAACTATTTCCGAAGCTAGGCATGTAAGCCCTTGTGCCTTCGTGTCTTCGTGCGAGAAAAAATTTGGACAATCTAACCCACAGCCTCGCCGGTGCCGTTCTCGGCCAGATGGGACTGAAAAAGAAAACCGGTCTCGGCATGGCGACGCTGATCATAGCCGCCAATATTCCCGACATCGATGCGGTGGCGACCTTGCTGGGCGGGGTGCAGCATCTGGCGATCCGGCGCGGGATTACCCATGGGCCGATTGCGATGCTGCTGCTGCCGTTGCTACTGACGGGGATCATGATCGGGTTTGACCGCTGGCAGACGAAACGCGGGAAACGGCCCGTCGACCGGTTGCCGATTCACAAAGGCTGGTTGCTGGCTTTGGCTTATATCGGGTGCCTGAGCCATCCGGCGCTGGATTGGCTCAACAGCTATGGCATCCGTCTACTCGAGCCATTTTCGTCGCAATGGTTTTATGGCGACAGCATTTTCATCATCGATATCTGGATCTGGGTTGCGTTTATTGCCGGCGTCTGGGTTTCGCGGCGGCGGGAGAAAAAAGGGATTGGTAATTGGCAGCGACCGGCCTGGATCAGCTTTGCCGTGGTTTGCGCCTATATTTTCACCAATGGCCTGATCACCGGCAAGGCGGAGGCAGAGACCAGGCAATTGCTGGTGGAACGTGCCGCCGAGTCCGGCCTCGCCGATGTCATGCAGCGGCGTGACGCCATGGTTGTTGCCAACCCGGTGCCGTTACAATTCTGGAAACGGGAGATATTATGGCGCGATGGAGCTGCTTTCGGGTCAGGGGAGTTTGCTCTGTTCAACAGGCTGGTGTTGGGCCGGGAACAGAAAATACCGGGAAATGCCGCCTTTCTGGAATCTGAAGTCGCACGGTTGAGCAAGGATGGCGCTGCTTTTCTGTTCTGGTCGAGAATGCCGGTGGTTACGGCGGTCGGTGCGCGCGTAACCGTTAAGGATCAACGGTTTATGGACCCGCTGGTTGGGGATCGGTTCACCGTTCGAGTCAATGTCCGCAAAGACAGGTTGGAACGGCCGCGTCCCTGAGTCATGGCATGGACATGACAAAACCCAAAATCATCTGGTTCCGCCGGGACCTTCGCCTAGCCGATCAAGCTGCTGTCGCAGCAGCCGCATCAAACGGCCCGGTCATTCCGATCTATATTCTCGACGATGAAACCCCGAAACACCGCATCATGGGCGGGGCTTCGCGCTGGTGGCTGCACCGGTCATTGGAAGAATTGGAAGCATGTTTGCAGAATCTGGGGTCGCGGCTGATCCTGCGGCGGGGGCCGGCTGCCGAGCATTTGGCCGAAATTGTCAAATCAACGGGAGCGGATGAAATTCATGCGCTGCATCATTATGAGCCATGGTGGCGCAATGCCGAGCGAGCGCTGGAAAAGGCGCTGGGCGATCAGGCGCGGCTGATTCTGCACGATGGCAATTATCTGCTGCCGCCGGGGACGGTTACCACGGGCGCAGGCAGTCCCTATAAAATATACACGCCGTTCTGGAAGGCGCTGCGCCAGCATATGCCGCCGGCTGATGTCAGGCCTGCGCCTGACGCACTTTCTGCGCCGGACAGCTGGCCTGAGAGTGACCTGTTGGACGATTGGGGTCTGCTGCCCACCAACCCGGACTGGGCGGCAGGTTTCGGCGACCATTGGCAGCCAGGATCAGCAGGTGCGGAGGCCAATCTCGAGGAATTCGCTGGCAAGGCGACACAATATGATGAAGGCCGCAATCTGCCATCCGAGGAACTGGTGTCCCGTCTGTCGCCGCACCTGCATTTTGGCGAGATCAGCCCGGCGAGGGTCTGGAACCGGCTGGCGGGGCAGGGCAGCAACGTCGAGACCTATTGCAAGGAACTGGTCTGGCGCGATTATGCGCAGAATGTGATCGACCAGTTTCCGCAATATGGCGGCGAGAGCTACCGCGAGAAGATGCGGGTGCTGCCGTGGCGGGACATGGGCGATGCCGCAGTCAAACGGGATTTCGAGGCCTGGTCTCACGGCAAGACCGGCTATCCGATCGTCGATGCCGGGATGCGCGAGCTCTGGGCGACCGGCTGGATGCACAACAGGGTGCGGATGATCGCCGCGAGTTTTCTGGTCAAGCATCTGCTGATCGACTGGCGCGAGGGCGAGCAATGGTTCTGGGACACATTGGTCGACGCCGATTATGCCTCCAACAGCGTCAACTGGCAGTGGGTCGCGGGGACGGGTGTCGACAGCAATATGTTCGTGCGGATCATGGCGCCGCTCAGCCAGTCCGAAAAATTCGATGCTGGGGATTATATCCGCCAGTGGGTTCCGGAACTGGCGGATATTGACGATCCCTATATCCATGATCCGGAAGATTACGGGTGCAAACCCAAGCCATATCCGGCAAAGATAATCGGCCATCGGGAAGGACGCGAACGGGCGCTTGCCGCCTATCGGGAGGTAAAATAATGGCTGACCGGATGACGGGAAAATTCTGTGTCGTTACCGGGGCTGCACGCGGTATCGGCAAGGCGATTGCGAGTGCCTTTCTCGATGAGGGTGCGACCGTGCTGCTGACCGATTGCGACTCCGAAACGTTGATCGCCGCTGGCGAGGAACTGGGCTGCGAGACGCTGGCTCTGGACGTCGAGCAGGAAGCGGACTGGGAGCGGCTGGCTGCCTTGCACCCGGTCGCCGATGTTGTCGTCAACAATGCCGGGGTGACCGGTTTCGAGCGGGGCTTTGCGCCGCATGACCCGGAACATGCCTCGCTGGCAGACTGGCGAGCGGTGCATCGGGTCAATCTCGACGGGACCTTTCTGGGCTGCCGCTATGCGATCAAGGCGATGAAGGGGAGGGGCACCGGCTCCATCATCAATATCTCGTCTCGATCCGGGCTCGTCGGGATCCCGGGAGCCGCCGCCTATGCCTCCTCCAAGGCCGCGATTCGCAACCACAGCAAGTCGGTCGCGCTCTATTGCGCGCAGCAGGGTTGGCAAATCCGCTGCAATTCTATCCATCCCGCTGCGATCATGACGCCGATGTGGGAGCCGATGCTGGGCGAAGGGGATGCGCGGGCCGCTGCGGAAGCGGCACTGGTCAAGGACACGCCCTTGCAGCGCTTTGGCGAGGCCAGCGAGGTGGCGGCGATTGCGGTCCTGCTGGCGTCTGATGAAGCGAGCTATATCACCGGCTCGGAACTGAATATCGACGGCGGGATTCTCGCCGGGTCGGCAGCAGCACCGGGGCAGGCGGACGACGCTTAAGTCAAAGGCCTTTTACGGATAGTTCCGCATTGCCAAGCACTTGCCGCTCGTCCATTATGACGGCATGAATGCGCAGGCACCCAAAAGAGGCAAGCACCTGCTCGATGCGCGCAAGCGTTTCGGGACCGGTGGCGGCTTGTTTGCGCGGCTGACAGCGCCCGGATTTCACCGGATATTGGACCGGATTGACGCGGGACTCGATCACGGGACATTTGAAGGCCGGTTGCCGGACGGCACGACCCGCATTGTCGGCGGGCGCGGTGAAGGTCCGACAGCCCGAATTACGCTGCACAGCTGGAACGCGTTGCTGCGGCTGGTCAATTCCGGCTCGATCGGCTGGTATCGCGCGTGGGAAAAGGGCGAGTGGGAAAGCCCCGATCTGGTCGAACTGTTCGACCTGTTTTCCCGCAATCGCGAGGGCCTGAAAGATACGGGACGGGCGGGTGGATTGTTCAGGCTGATCGCCAAGATGCGGCATAGTCGGAGAAACAACGACAAGCTGCGGGCGCGGCAGAATATTCAATATCATTATGATCTGGGCAATGACTTCTATGCCCTGTGGCTTGACGAAACCATGAGCTATTCCAGTGGTATATTTGCTGATGTTAAGACTGAACTTCAAGAAGCGCAGAAAGCCAAAATTGCGGCAATTGCGGATCGGTTGAACGCGAAGCCGGCTGACAGCGTGCTGGAAATTGGCTGTGGCTGGGGTCATTTGTCCGGAACTTTGGTGCGCGATCATGGTCTGAAAGTGACCGGCATCTCGCTGTCAGATGAGCAGACAGCATGGGCGAGGGACCATCATCCGGAAGCGCAATTTCTGATTCAGGACTACCGGGACGTGGACGGGCAATATGATGCCATCGTCAGCGTCGAGATGGTCGAGGCGGTCGGGCAGAAATATTGGCCCGATTTTCTCGATTGCATCGCCCGCAATCTGAAACCGGGTGGCCGGGCGGCGCTGCAATATATCAGCATTGCCGATGATATTTTCGAGCAATATGCCGCGAGCGCTGATTTCATCCAGACCTATATATTTCCTGGCGGGATGCTGCTTTCCGAGAGCCGTTTTCGCGCGCTCGCCGAAGAACGGGGACTGCAATGGACCGACCAGAATAATTTTGGTCTCGATTATGCGCAGACTCTGAAAATCTGGCGGGAACGATTTGACGACGTGGTGGAACGCGGAGCCTTGCCCGCCGGTTTCGACGAAAAATTCGTCCGGCTGTGGCGCTATTATCTGACCTATTGCGAAGGCGGCTTTCGCGGCGGCGGCATTGATGTCGCGCAGGTGACACTGATAAAAGAAAAATGAAAATGGGAGAGCGGAACAATGAGAAATTTTGGAAGACTGGCGATGCTGGGCGTCGCCTGCATCAGCCTGACGGCGTGCGAACAGGTGCAGAAAGTGGCGGCCGATGCTGCCGGTCTGCCGACTGACGAAAACGTGCTGTTCTGGACCCAGGATCAACGCGACAATGCGTTCCGCCAGATGGAGCTGCTGACCACCACCCGGACGATCGAAGCAGGCAAGCAAATCCGGCAACTGGAGGCGGGCAAACCATTGCCACAAACGCTGAAAACGGAGAATGGTGAACTCAGCATCAATGACTATATGGCGGAACAGCGGCTGGCCGGACTGGTTGTCTTGCAGGATGGCAAGATCAGGCTTGAAGAATATCGGATGGATTTTGGTCCGGAGGATCGCTGGACCAGTTTTTCGGTCGCCAAGTCATTGGTTTCGTCACTGGTCGGGGCGGCGGTCAAGGACGGTTTCATCAAGTCGCTCGACGATCCACTGACCGATTACATCCCGGAACTGAAAGGCAGCGGCTATGATGGCGTGACCGTTGAGCAGCTGCTGACAATGACCTCGGGCGTGAAATGGAACGAGGATTATGGCGACAAGGGCAGTGATGTTGCCCGGTTTAACACGACCAAATCGAAAGATGGTGTCGATCCGGTGATCCTCTATATGAAGACGCTGGTCAACGAAGCCGAGCCCGGCACGCGCTGGCAATATAATACCGGCGAAACCAATTTGATCGGCGTGCTGGTGGCAAAGGCGACCGGCAAGTCGCTGTCCGAATATCTCTCCGAAAAAATCTGGAAGCCATATGGCATGTCCAGAGATGCCGTCTGGATTCTCAATGATGGCGGCAAGGAGATTGGCGGCTGCTGCATCTCTGCCACCACGCGCGATTTTGCGCTATTCGGGCAATTCGCAATGAACGGTGGCAAGATTGGTGACGATTATGTCGTTCCCGAGGACTGGTTTGCCAAGGCGGGCACCAAGCAGGCCGATATCGGTCAGCCGGGTGCTGGCTATGGCTATCAGTGGTGGACCTTTGATGATGGCAGTTTTGCCGCACAGGGCATTTTCGGGCAGGGTATCTTCGTCGATCCGAAACGCAAGCTGGTGATCGCAGGCAATGGCAATTGGCCGAGCGCAACGCCGGATGAGAAAAAGGTGACGCGCAACGCCTTTTACAAGGCCGTGCAGGACTATCTGGACAGCGAAGAATAGACCTTGTTTCACCCTTCTCCCGTGAGGGAGAAGGACGCGAAGACTTGCGAACTTGTTCGCTAGTCGCAGCTGGATGAGGGCGTTCTGCGCTTCAGATTGCAGAACGCCGTCATCCAACGCCGCCTAATCGCTAAAGCGATAAGGCTCTGTATCCTTCTCCCTCACGGGAGAAGAGATCGCTGCCTCCACTTTGCTGAAACAGGGTCTAGTTGAGTTCGAAACGCTCGCCGGTGGCAAAGTCGCTGGCGAGTATCTCGACCAGCCGGTCGGCGACGACCGACGGCAGCTTGACGCTGGCCGGATCTTCGCCGGGATAGGCACGGGCGCGCATGTCTGTCCGGGTGCGACCGGGATCGACAATCGCTGTGCGAATCTTGCCCAAATTGCGCATTTCTTCACCATAGCTGAGCACAAGTGTCTCCAATGCGGCCTTTGATGCCCCATAAGCGCCCCAAAATGCACGCGGTTTCCGACCGACGCTGCTGGTGATGGCCAGCAGCCGGGCGTTGTCGCTCTTGCGCAGCATCGGATCAAATCCGGCGATCAGCGCTTGCTGGGCAATCAGATTGAGGGTCAGGATCTTGTTGAATTCCTGACCGTCGATGCCCGGCACCGGTCCCAGCGATCCGAGCATGGCGGCGTTGAGAACCAATATATCAAGCCCGTCCCAGCGACCGGAAATTGCGGTGGCCAGCCGGCCGATGCTGTCGCCGTCGGTCAGGTCGAGCGGTGCGATCGTGGCGTTGCCGCCGGCGAGATGGATCTGTTCCTCGATTTTTTCCAGACCTTCGGCGTTGCGCGCGGTGATCACGACATGCGCGCCTTCCTTCGCCAATGCCAGGGCGGTTGCCGCGCCGATGCCGCGGCTCGCGCCCGTAACGAGCGCCAGTTGACCTTCAAATTTCATAACTAGCTCGCTGTTTGCTTGAGGCGAGGCAAGTCGCCGGATGGTTCATGCTCGCGTGCCGTGCCCGAGGAATCCGATGAATCCGAGCGCTCGTTGAGCATGCTGAGCTGGTCGGGCTCTTCCTCGCCATCGCGGTCGGTGAGGACGGTCGGATAAGCGCCGGTGAAACAGGCATCGCAATATTGCGGCTGGATATCATGGCGGGTTTCTTCGCCAGCGGCGCGGTAAAGGCCATCGATCGAAACGAAAGCGAGACTGTCGGCCTGAATGAATTCGCGCATTTCCTCGACCGATTTCTGGGCCGCGAGCAGTTTTTCGCGTTTCGGCGTGTTCACGCCGTAAAAGCAGCTGTGCATGGTTGGCGGGCTGGCAATTCGCATATGCACTTCGGCAGCGCCGGCTTCGCGCATCATCTGGACGATTTTCATGCTGGTGGTGCCGCGGACGATCGAATCGTCGACCAGCACGATTTTCTTGCCGTTGACCAGCGGGCGGTTGGCATTGTGCTTCAGCTTGACGCCGAGATGACGGACGCCGTCACCCGGCTGGATGAAGGTGCGACCGACATAATGCGAGCGGATGATGCCCAGCTCGAAGGGAATGCCCGATTGCTCGGCAAAGCCCAGGGCGGCAGGGGTGCCGCTATCGGGGACCGGGATCACGATGTCGGCGTCGACCGGGCTCTCGATCGCCAGTTGCGCGCCGATACCCTTGCGCACGCTGTACACCGAATTGCCGTCGACAATCGAATCGGGCCGCGAGAAATAGACATGTTCGAAAATGCACGGTCTGGGCTTGTTGTCGGGAAAAGGGCGGTGGGAACGCAGTTCGCCGTTGGTTACCACGATCAGTTCGCCGGGTTCGACGCTGCGGACATATTCTGCGCCGACCAGATCCAGGGCCACGGTTTCTGAAGCAAACACATAGGCTTCGCCGATCCGGCCCATCACCAGCGGCCGGATGCCGAGCGGATCGCGGCAGGCAATCATGCCTTCGGCGGTCATGCAGATCAAAGAATAAGCGCCCTCAACCTGTCTCAGGGCATCGATGAACTTGTCGAGCAAGGTGCGATATTTGGAGGTCGCGACCAGATGGATGATGACTTCGGTGTCGCTGGTCGACTGAAAAATCGAGCCATGGCGGACCAGTTCGTCACGCAATGCCAGGGCATTGGAAATATTGCCATTATGAGCGATGGCAAAGCCGCCGGACGCGAGATCAGCTTCGAGTGGCTGGACGTTGCGCAAAGTACCGGCACCGGTGGTCGAATAGCGGACATGGCCGCAGGCCGAATCGCCGCGCAGACGGTGGATCACTTCTTCGCTGTCAAAATTGCCGGCCACTGGACCGAGCGCGCGATGGCTGTAAAATTCCCTGCCGTTGCGGCAGGTGATGCCGGCCGCTTCCTGTCCGCGATGCTGGAGCGCGTGCAATCCGAGCGCAACCATGGCGGCGGCGTCTTCAATGCCGGCGATTCCAAAAACGCCACACTCTTCCCGTAGCTTGTCGTCATCAAACGGGTGGGTTGTCAGCATATCTCACCTGGCATGTAATTGGTCGGGCGGGGAATGTCAGCGATATAGGTAGGAAAGGGGAGTTTGTCTGCCCCCAATGTCATAAAATCATAATATTGCGCGAACGGGCAGGGACGCGGTGGAGCAATTGCGCCATTAGCCGTTGCGCCGGACCGGATGGGGTCTTAATCCCGTGCCATGACAAAAAATGACAATGATCCCGAGACCGGAAGCCTGCTCCAGCCGCGATATGATTCGAATGGCCTGATCACTGCGGTCGTCACCGATGATTCGTCGGGCGAGTTGCTGATGCTGGCCCATATGAACGCCGAAGCGTTACAGCTGACCCAGGACAGCGGCGTGGCGCATTTCTATTCGCGCAGTCGCCAGTGCCTTTGGAAGAAGGGGGAAACGTCGGGCAATATCCTGTCGGTGACCGAAATGCGGATCGATTGCGACCAGGATGCGCTGTGGATCAAGGCGGTGCCCGCAGGCCCCGCCTGCCATACCGGCCAGCGCAGCTGCTTCTATCGCAAGATCGTCGATGGTAAGCTGGAGCCGGTCGAATGAGACATGGCCTTGTGCTGTTTCTTGCCCTGTTGCTGGTGGGATGCGGCGAGGGATCGTCGGATACAGACAAGTCTGCTGCGCAACTTTCGCCGTTGGAACAGGCGGCTATCGACGCCGGTGTCATTCCCGATGTGCGCAATGTCACACTTTCCGGTGCGTTTGAACGGAGCAGCGATCTGGGAACCGACCGGTTTTGCGCGGTGGGCAACGACGAAAACGGCTATCAGGTCGGGATGATTGCGGTGTTCGGTCCGGGGACCCAATGCGAAGGACTGGGGGAGGCCGAGCGCGATGGGGAAAATGTCCGGATCACTCTGAACAGTGAAGAGAAATGCAGCTTCACCGCCCGTTTCGATGGAGTCGAATTGAAATTGCCCGGCGATCTGCCGAGAAGCTGTGCGAGCTATTGCAGCCCGCGCGCCGGTTTCGAAGGCGTCAGTTTCTACATGATCGGCGAGGGCGATGCGGTTGCCCGGTCAACCAGCGGCCGAAATTTCGAGGATCTGTGCCCCGGCGGCTAGCATTGACGTTTACGTTAGCGTAAGCTATAGGACGGGCATGTCGAAGCCGCCAAACCATGCCGAACTGGATACGCCGGATCTAAAGAACCGCGAAACCTACACGATCTCCGATCTGTCGGAAGAATTTGGTGTCACCGCTAGGGCCCTGCGTTTCTATGAAGACGAGGGGCTGATCGCTCCGGATCGCAAGGGGCTTTCGCGGATTTATACGAAGCGCGACCGGGCGCGTCTGGCCTGGATCATGCGCGCGAAAAATGTCGGGTTCAGCCTGATCGAAATCCGCGAGATGATCGATCTCTATGATGTCGGCGATGGCCGCCAGACGCAGATGCAGGTGACGATCGAGAAATGTCAGGAAAAAGTCGATACGCTGAAGAAACAGCGCGCCGATATCGACAGTTCGATCAAGGAATTGACCGGTTTTATAAAGACTGTGCAGGCCGCCATGGCGGACACAAAAGCGCAGCATCAATAGAGGATAAATGCCGGTGCGATCCGGCCACCCCCTTTGAGTAGAAAGTAGAAAATCATGCCCAGTTATACAGCACCAATCGGCGAAGTCCGGTTCATTCTCAACGAAGTCCTCAATCTGGAAAAATATTCCAACATTAGCGGCTTTGAAAACGCGACGCCGGAAATGGTTGACGCGATCCTGATCGAGGCGGGGAAATTCTCGACCGAAGTGCTCCATCCGCTCAATCAGTCCGGCGATGCAGAAGGATGCACCCGTCATCCAGACGGTTCGGTGACCACGCCCAAGGGCTTCAAGGAAGCCTATCAGAAACTGACCGAAGGCGGCTGGACGACATTGTCCTCGCCCGAAGACTTCGGCGGTCAGGGCCTGCCACGGGTGGTCGGCAATGCGGTGATGGAATTCATGGTTTCGGCCAATCAGGCGCTGGAAATGTATACTGGTCTGACGCAGGGCGCGATTGCGTCGATCCTGACCGAGGGAAGCGAAGAACAGAAGCAGACATACGCCACGCGGATGATTTCGGGCGAATGGACCGGAACGATGAACCTGACCGAAGCGCACTGCGGTACCGATCTGGGTCTGATCCGGACCAAGGCGGAACCAATGCCCGGCGGCAGCTATTCCATCACCGGCCAGAAGATTTTTATTTCCGCCGGCGAGCATGATCTGGCCGAAAATATCATCCATCTGGTGCTGGCGAAGACGCCGGGTGCACCGGACAGCTCCAAGGGTATCTCGCTGTTCATCGTGCCCAAGTTCCTCGTCAACGAGGACGGGTCACTCGGCGAGCGCAATGGTGTCAGCTGTGGCTCGATCGAGGAAAAAATGGGAATTCACGGCAACGCCACCTGCGTGATGAACTATGACGGTGCGACCGGCTATATGGTCGGCGAAGAGAATAAGGGCCTGCGCGCCATGTTCATCATGATGAACGCAGCGCGTCTTGGTGTTGGGCTTCAGGGTCTCGCACAGGGCGAAATCGCCTATCAGAATGCGGTCATCTATGCCGGCGATCGCCGGCAGGGCCGGGCGCTGACCGGCGCGAAGGATCCGGACCATAATGCGGACGTGTTGTTCGTCCACCCCGATGTCCGGCGGATGTTGATGGACGGCAAGGCGTTTACCGAATCTATGCGCGCTCTAGTCCTGTGGGGCGCGTTGCAGGTCGATCTGGCAGACAAGGCGGAAACCGAGGAAGAGCGGCAATTGGCCAATGATCTGGTCAGTCTGCTGACGCCGGTGATCAAAGGCTATGGCACCGCAAAGGGCTATGACATCTGCACGGAATCGCAGCAGGTCTATGGCGGCCATGGCTATATCACCGAATGGGGCATGGAGCAGTTCGTGCGCGATGCGCGGATCGCGATGATCTATGAAGGCACCAACGGCATTCAGGCGATGGATCTGGTCGGGCGCAAGCTGGGCCAGAACGGCGGCCGCGCGGTACAGGCTTTTTTCAAGGTCGTCGCCGACGAGATTGCCAAAGCCAAAGAGCATGACAAGCTGTCGAAATTCGCCGAAGCGCTGGAAAAGGCCAATGGCGAACTGCAGAAAGCCACGATGTGGTTCATGCAGAACGGTCTGGTCAATCCGAATAATGCCGGTGCCGGCGCCTATCATTATATGCACCTGATGGGCATCGTGTCGCTGGGCCTGATGTGGTTGCGGATGAGCGAGGCGGCACAGGCCGCTTTGGATGCTGGCACTGACAATGCGAAATATTACGAGGCCAAGCTGATAACCGCGCAATATTTTGCCGAGCGGTTCCTGCCGGATACTGGTTCGCTCCGCCGCAAGATTGAAGGCGGCAGCGAGTCGATCATGGCGCTGGATCCGGAGATGTTCGCGGTCGCCTGAACCGGATAATCAGGCGGCTTCGTTCTGTTCTGCCGCTCTGTAGGCCTGTTCCCACATACCGAGGTTTCGCCGGGCATCCTGCACAAAGGGTGACCGGCGAATACCCCACAATGCAAGATCATTGGCGAGCCGGCCAAGCCAGCGCATTGGCCGTTTAACCTGAACCAGCAGGATGACTCGGCGCTGATCGGTGTTATTGTGCACTTCGTGATAATAGCTGTCATCGAAGACCAGCCATTTGCCCGCTTCCCAGAACAGGTCAGTATCCTCGACCTGCATCACGCATCGCTCCGGTCCATCGGGAACAATCAAGCCGAGGTGGCAGGTCACCAACCCGCGCGTCACCCCGCGATGGCGGGGGATGACCGCCCCCGGCTCGAGGATCGAGAAAAAGGCCGAATTGAGATCCGGGATTGTGCGGACCAGTTCCGCCGTTCTGGGCGCTCGCGCGCAATTTTCCGCGACTTCATAGCCGTAGCCGAACAGAAAGAAGGAACGCCAATTGCCATCGCCGGCAATCCGGGCGTGATCCGGTGAGATTTCCCTGAGCGGCGGCACGGCATCGCGGTGACGCAAGATCGAAGCGGCTTCCTGCGCGATGGTCTGCCAGTTGTCGGCCAAGTGGCCGGTCCACTCAAATGCATGGGCGTGCAGGACGGGTTCGGTTGCAATCTTCGATTGGGCCATGGAAATACGATTCATCGTATTGCGCAGGCGCTTGCCGATCTTGATAATAAGCGGGCGTTCGTTGGTGCTGACGGGATTCGCGGAGGCCGGGCGAACATGTTGCATGGGCATGGCTAACAACCTTTCAGTTGAAATATCCCGACCCATTGTTTTGATTATAGCACAAAATATGACAATATTTCGACAAACTGTTGCCGAGAATCTGTCAAAGGCCGCTCTGCAAATTTTATCACGATGGATGGTGCTTATTCACCGGCAGATGGCGGAAATCAGCCATTTGGCGTTTCTGTCGCCCGCATGGTCGAAGGGTGCTGGACCAACGGAGGCGCCCTGTTCAGAAGGGCTGTGACAGGGGAATGATACGCATAAGGAGTATATGCAATGCATTCCAAAAGAAGCCCAAATCGCATGCGCCGGATGACGCTCTTTCTGATACCCGTCGGCCTCGGACTATCGGTCACAGCCCACGCCGCAGAGCCCGACTCTCCGGATGAGATGCAGTCGGAAATTCCCGCGCCAACGCTGGACACCGATGGTGACGGATTGATGGACGCCTGGGACCGCAGCGGCGACGGGCAGCCCGATGCGTGGGATAGCGACGGCGACGGCCAGCCCGATCTGCTCGACAATGACGGTGATGGCCAGCCGGACTAGACCCGTTTATCTACTGCCTTTCGAACACCGGGCCTAATATTGGTCCGGTGTTTTTTTATTTTCAAACACCTCGTCAAACATGCTGAGCATGGCCGCCTTGCTTTGCCGGTCGGCGGAGGAATCATAGCGCACGGCTTCGACCGCCGTTGAACCGCTGCTGATATCGGTGAATCCGTGCAGGACGCCGGAATAGATATGCACGTGGCAATCGGCACCGGCAAAATCCATCTCTTCCAGAAAGGCGCGCATCTGCTTTGGCGGCACGAACGGATCGGCCCGGCCATGGCAGACCAGGATGCGGGATTTGATCACTCCGCGCTTGGCCGGCAGCGGTGTCGCGAGCAGGCCATGGAAGCTCACCACGAGCGCGATATCCTCTCCGCCGCGCGCCATTTCGAGAACCACTTCACCGCCCATGCAATAGCCGATCGCAGCGATCCGGCTGTTGGCAAGTTTCGATCGTGTGCGCAATTCCGCCAGCGCACAGCGGAACCGTTCGCGATAATATTCCGCATCCGAGCGCAAGGCCTCGGCCAGTTGTCGCGCTTCCCGAATATCTTCCAGAGCACCCTTGCCAAAGAGGTCACAGACCATCGCGCTATAGCCCAAAGAGGCCAACCACCTGGCACGATCGAACATCAGCTTGGTCGGACCGGCTATGGTCGGCACAATCAAGATACCAGCGCGCGGATAGCGGCTGGGTTGCGCCATGTAGCCCGCCAATTCTATGTCGCCATGCCGATAGGTAAACTGCTGGACCTCAATGGAGCTCATTCTTCGGGTAAAAACTCTGGGACCGACAGATATCGCTCGCCGGTATCATAGTTGAAGCCGAGGACTTTCGCTCCCTCGCCCAGTTCCGGCAGTTTCTGCGCAATGGCCGCCAGAGTCGCGCCGGATGATATGCCGACCAGCATGCCTTCTTCCTTGGCAGCTCTCAGCGCCATCGCCTTGGCAGCGGCCGGTTCGACCTGAATCGCGCCGTCAATGCTCTTGGTGTGGAGATTGCCCGGGATGAAGCCGGCACCAATGCCCTGGATAGGGTGCGGGCCGGGCTGGCCGCCGCTGATTACCGGCGAGGAGGTCGGTTCGACGGCATAGACTTTCAAATGGCTCCAATGTTCCTTCAGCACCTCGGCGACCCCGGTGATATGACCGCCGGTGCCGACACCGGTGATGATTGCGTCAAGCGGATTGTCCTTGAAATCATTGAGGATTTCTATTGCGGTGGTGCGTTTGTGCACTTCGAAATTGGCGGGATTTTCGAACTGTTGCGGCATCCATGAACCGGGTGTCTGGTCGACCAGTTCCTGCGCGCGTTCGATAGCACCCTTCATGCCTTTTTCTTTCGGGCTGAGGTCGAAGGTTGCGCCATAGGCCAGCATCAGGCGGCGGCGTTCCAGCGACATCGACTCGGGCATGACCAGCACCAGCGTATAGCCTTTGACCGCCGCAACCATCGCCAGGCCGACGCCGGTATTGCCGGAGGTCGGCTCGATGATCGTTCCGCCGGGCTTGAGCGCTCCGGATTTCTCGGCCGCCTCGATCATGGCAAGGCCGATGCGATCCTTGATCGAGCCGCCCGGATTGGAGCGTTCGGACTTGATCCAGACATTGGCATCGCCGAACAGGCGCTGCATCTTGATATGCGGGGTATTTCCGATGGTTTCGAGAATATTATTGGCAATCATTGTCCTGCTCTCCTGTCTATTTTTTCATTCTTCTTGCCGGGTCCATGTCTTCCGGCGGATCAAAAGTCTTGGCAGCGCCCAGTTGGGGGAACAGGCGCGACCACAGTCCGGTCACCACTATAGCACCAGCGCCGCCCGCGACAATGGCAGCGATGGGGCCGACAAGAACGGCGAGGCCGCCGGACAGGGCATCGCCGAGTTCGTTCGACGCGCTGATTGTCATCTGGCTGACCGCGCCGACGCGTCCCCGCTTGGCATCCGGTGTATGCAACTGGATCAGCGAACTGCGGACGTAGACTCCGAACATGTCGGCGGCGCCACAAATCCCGAGGCAGGCCATCGACAGGTAGAGATTGGTGCTGAGTCCGAAGCCGATCGTGCCCAGTCCGAATACTGCCATCGCCACCAGCATGCTGTTGCCGACATTCTTGCTGAGCGGGGCAAAGGAGAAGATCAGCGCAACAATCACTGCGCCGACGGCTGGGGAAGCAGCGAGCAGCGACAGGCCGATTTCGCCGGCATGCAAAATATCCTTGGCGAAGACCGGGATCATCGCCGTGGCACCGGCGAGGAACATCACCAGCAGATCCAGCGTGATCGCGCCGAGCACCAGCTTGTTGGTCCAGACATAGGACAAGCCGTCGGTGACCTGTTGCAGGGGCCCTTTGGTCTTGTCCGCTGCGGGGCGCGGCACCGGGCCGATCAGAAAGATCGCCAGCGTCGCCAGCGCGTAGAGGCCGGCACAGACGAAATAGGGCAGCGCGGCATCGACCTTGTACAGCGGGCCAGCCATGCCGGGCCCGGCGATGACGCCGACTTGCCAGGCGATGGTCGAAAGCGCTATGGCGCGCGGGATCGATGCTTTGGGCACCAGATTGGGTGCCAATGAGGTGACTGCAGGCCCGAGAAAGGCCCGGCAAATACCGAGCAGCACGGCGATGATATAGATGTTCCAGAGGGTGATGCCGCCGGTTGCCGTGAGCAACCCGAGCGTTAGGGCAATCAACGCCTGGGCGGCCAATACGATGCGGGCGATCCAGCGGCGGTCCATATGGTCGGCCACCCATCCGACCAGCGGCGTCAGGATGAACAGCGGCACGAACTGCAGCAGTCCGAGCAGGCCCAATATGCCTGCCGAGGCGCTGATCCCCATATCTTCGCGGGCCAGGTTATAGGCTTGCCAGCCGAGGATGAGCATCATCGCATAGAGCGCAAACATCGATGCCAGTCGCGAGAACCAAAGGTAGCGATAATTGGCGATGGTGAAGGGATGCGGAGCGGAACTGATCACGGGATATCTGCTAGCGATTGGCGCAACTTGCTGCAATCAATTCGTTCGCAAACAGAAAGATTTGGTCGAAGGTGGTTCGTCGAATAACGCTGGTCAAGCAATCCCCGAATATGCCAATCACTGCCTTTACCATCAGAAGCAACTTTTCCCCGGGAGACTATAATGAAGATGCGCAATTTGATGCTGGCTGTATCTCTGGCCGCCTTGACGGTAACCGGATGCAAGAAGATCGAGGACGAACCGGTTGCCGCGATGCAAATTGATGATAGCGGCGTCTGGGGCGGTTATCTTACGAGCTTTCTCGACGGTTATTTCCCGGTGAATCCAAATTTCGCGGTCTATCAGGGCAAGCATGAATTTGACGGTCAGCTACCGGACTGGAGCGACGAGGGCCTGAAAAAGATGGTCGATATCCGCAAGAAGGCGATCGCGGATGCGCAGGCGATTGATGCCGTTGATCTGAGTGAAGCGGAACTGTTCGAGCGGGACTATCTGATCAATGTGATGGAAGGCGAGCTCTTCTGGCTGGAAACCGCCGACTGGCCGCACAAGAATCCGGCTTATTATGTCGGGGCGCTCGACCCCAATGTCTATATCGCGCGGCCCTATGCCGATGCTGAAACGCGGATGAAGGCGTTTATCAAATATGCCAAGGCGGTTCCCGCGGCCGCGGCGCAGATCAAGGCGAATCTGCAATTGCCGCTGCCGGAAACCTATCTCAAATATGGTCAGGCCGGTTTCGGCGGTTTTGCGGACTATTTTACCGGCGATGCCAAGGCCGCTTTTGCCGAAGTCAAAGATACCGAGCTTCAGCAGCAATTTGACGTAGCCGCTGCTGCGGCAGCCGCGGCGATGAAGGATCTGGCCGGGCATATCGGTTCGGTGCCGGCGACCAAGGACGGCTATGCGCTGGGTGCCGAGAAATTTGCAGCGATGGTGAGCAAGACCGAGGGCGTCAATATTTCGCTGGACGAACTGGAAGCAATCGGCCGGGCGGACCTGAAGCGCAATCAGACGGCTTTGACCGCAGCGTGCGGCAAATTTGCGCCGGGTGCGAGCATCCCCGATTGCATGGCGAAGATGGGCAGGGACAAGCCGAAAGACGGCCCCGTCGAGGAAGCGCGTCGGCAACTGCCTGGACTGCGCGCCTTTCTGGTCGACAAGAATATCGTTTCGATACCCGGAACCGAAGAAGCGCAGGTCGAGGAATCACCGCCTTATAACCGGCAGAACAGCGCCTATATCGACATTCCTGGTCCCTATGAAACGGGTCTGCCATCGGTCTATTATATTTCGCCGCCCGATCCGTCATGGGATGAAGCCAAGCGCCAGGCCTATATTCCGGGCACCAAGGACCTGTTGTTCACCTCAGTGCACGAAGTCTGGCCGGGCCATTTCCTCAATTTCCTGCACAGCAACCGCGCCCAATCGATATTCGGCAAATTATTCGTCGGCTATGCCTTTGCCGAGGGCTGGGCGCATTATAGCGAGGAAATGATGTGGGAAGCGGGCCTCAATGAGGGCGATAACGAAACCCATATCGGCCAGTTGTCCAATGCGTTGCTGCGCGATTGCCGGTTCCTTTCTGCGATTGGCCTCCATTCGCAGGGCATGAGCGTGGCGGATTCGAAGACAATGTTTCTTGAGCAATGCTATCAGGACGAAGGCAATGCCGACCAGCAGGCGGCGCGCGGCACCTATGATCCGGCCTATCTCAATTACACGATGGGCAAGCTGATGATCCGCAAGCTGCGGGAAGACTGGACCAGCGCCAATTTTGCCGAGCAGAAGGCGCAGGACGACGGAGCGATGGCGGGCTGGAAGGAATTTCATGACGAATTTCTCAGCTACGGCGGCCCTCCGATTCCCTTGGTGCGCAAGGCAATGATGAAGGAAGCCGAAGCGAAGGCGGTGTTCTAGACTTTGGCTCCCGCGGGAGCGCGCTGCTATTCACGACCCTCATGATTGAAGGATGGGGCGCTGGTCGGCGCCGACACCCCGTCGCGCCCGTTAACGCTGCTCCTTAACATTCCGGTAACCACCGTACCGCTGCGGGACGGCGCAAAAATCGGTCATTTTTCTTCGCCAATCCATGGTAAACACTCCGTTAACAAATGGAGTATGAGCGATGGTCGAGAAAATAGCCTATCGGGTAAGTGCATCGGTGCTGCTGATCGCAGCGCTGGCAATTGGGGCGCTGCTGGTAATGGGGCTGACTCGCGCTGACGCCGGAACCGCTTCTGCGCCGCGCGAGACGATGGCTAACGAAATTGTGGCTCCGGATCCGGTTGCCGAGGACGAGTCGGCACTCCAAACCCTTGCGGCCGATGCTGGTGATCTTGCCGACAAATTGCCGTTGAGCGACAAGTTTGTGGTCAAGCGGATCCTGCAAATCGACGAGCCTTTCGTCCATGGCTATTACAAGTGGGACGACGAAGGCGTGCCGGAAGGCGAGCTGGTCGTGACCGTCGATCTTCAGGCCGAGAGCATTTCCGTATTCCGCGCCGGCTATGAAATTGGTGCAGCCGTGATCACCTTTGGCGACTCCGAAAAGCCGACTCCGACCGGCGTCTTTCCGATCAGTCAGAAGAGCAAGGATCATGTGTCCAACATCTATGGCTCGCCGATGCCCTATATGCTGCGGCTGACCAATGACGGCGTCGCGATCCATGCTTCCGACGTCAAATGGGGCTGGGGAACGCGCGGCTGTATCGGTGTGCCCGAGGAATTTGCGCGGCGTCTGTTCGAGCAGGCCCAGCTCGGCGACCGGGTGATCGTTACCAATGGCAAGATGCTCAATATGGGCGACGCCATTTTGTAGGGCAGGGCAGAGCCAGCCGATGGGGTCTGCCTTCTGCTATATCTCGACCGGTTTTTGATATTCGTTGATCGCTTCGAAAATCGTGGTCAACGCGCTGCGTTCGTCTGCCGAGATTTCCGGACGCCAGATTTCGAACAGCAGGATCACCCGCCGCTGGTCGCTCCGGTTCCAGGCTTCATGCTCGAAACTGTCGTCGAAGATCAGCGCCTCTCCATCCTGCCAGGGACGGGTTTCGGCGCCGACGCGCAGCGCACATTCAGGCGGCAGGATCAGCGGAATATGGCAGATCAGTCTGGTGTTGAGCATGCCATGATGCGGTGCGATATGGGTGCCGGGTTCGAGCACGGAATAGAGCGCCATCGGCGAGCGCTCCTGAATCACCGGAATGGGGGCAGCCGCCAGTGCCGCCATCGTCTTCGGACAATGGACCGAATTTTCCGTCACTTCGACGCCGTCTTTCCAGAAATAATGCGCCCCCCAGCTGGGATCGTCGAGCAGCGGGTTATTCGGTCGCGGCCGGTTGGGGTGCCCCTGCACATAGGGTTGGAACGCCTGGGTCCGCGCGATCACCGCGCGCAATTCTTCCTGCATGGCGGGTATCGCGGCTTCCATTTCGGCGAGCCAGGGAAATTCGGACCGTTCGTAAAATTCCCGCTGCGGCATGCCGGGATAATGGAAGAGCGAGGGTTTCTGGTAGAAGATTTCCCGGCGGCCCATGAGCATATCGATGGCGCTGCGTACCGGAATGGGCGTGTCATTGCCGGTAAGGCCGGTGTCTTCCAGCTTGCGCAGGAGAAAGGCTTCAAAACGGCCGTGCGCACCGGCGAGAAATTCTTCCGCCTGTTTCAGCTTCGGCCGCAAGTCGTTCGTCACCGCCGCACCGACGCTGACCATGTTCAAAGCCGCCTTGTAGAAACTGTTTGCCGCCCGGTCGTCGTTGGTCCGCGCCTTGAGTTCACCCATCAGCAGCAGGGCCGGCAGATGGCGCTTGTCGATCGCCAGCATCTTCTGCAGCGCCTGTTCCTCGCCGCTGTCATCGCCGAGCATCCGGCAGGCATGGGCTAACAGCAGCCATTGCGGATCGGCGCTGCTTTCCGGGGCGCATATCTGTTCCAAAAGCGGGCGCGCCTTCTGCGCCTCGCCGGCGCGCAAATGGGTGATCGCAACGTCGCGCAGTCTTTCGGCTTCTGATCGGGTCAGGGTCATTGTGCCGATATATCCAATCCGGCCATTCGTGCAACCGCTTCGATGGCAGGGTCTGGCACCGGGAGCAGGCGGCCAGACCAGCAGCGCTCGGCGCGCGGATCCGGAATGACCCATCGATTTTCTGCAAAAGGTCCGCGTCTTACATTTGTTGCGGTCTCTCCCTATATGGAAGAGGAACGGCTGTTCATTCGCGATTGTCTTTGCCAGGCGAATCCTCGCAGCGATCAGAAATGGTTCTGATCGCATCACCGAGACGGAGAATGGCCGCGCCTTTGCCGATCCGTCTGTCGCGCCGCACTCTGCCTAGCCCCGCCCGCTGTCGTCCTCACGCCGCAAGCCGTGATGTCTGCCGCCGGATCAATCTCTATCCCGAAAGGACAATATCATGGCCAAATCCCAGAAAAAGTCGAACAAGGAAATCCGCAAGCCGAAAGCGGCCAAGGTCAAGACCAACGCGTCCAACCCTTCGGGCAAGGCGGGCGTTGTCGTCGGCCTTGAGAATATGAAAACCAACCGCAGCTAATGCTCGAACAGGAAAGGCGACCGTCATGCGTGTAAAAGCATCCACCTGCCGGGAACAGGAAGCGCGTCAGCTTGATCTGGCCGTCAATGATCCGCTGGAAAGCCGGCGCAAAGTCGCCGCTGCCGCTGCTAAGGCATGGGGTATCGAAGCGATTCAGGCGGAAAAGCGGGAGGCCGGTCATCTGAGTCCGCGCGACAAGCTCGACGCGGAAATCGCGCTGGAATTCGCCGGTGAAAATGAAACAGACGATTTGCAGGACAGGGACTAGCATGGAGCTTCGACTGATTATCGCGTATAGTTTGATTGCACTGATGGTGGTCGCGGGAAGCGTCGCCATTGTCCGTCGTCAAAACATTTGGCACTGAAGGCTGCGTAAATTAACGGAGCATTGGTTCCATCTGGTTGGTTGATATTAAGCGGCAAGCTTGCGGTGTTGCAAGCGCCGATGTTCGATTGTTTGTTTTTTGATCCTTTCTC
>Ga0210025_1000164_pt1 | contig 97978 bp, 85 predicted proteins | sample CryGeyme20150102_FD_183989 | JGI IMG/M metagenome (GOLD analysis project Ga0210025, IMG submission 183989) | Groundwater microbial communities from Crystal Geyser aquifers in Utah, USA - Crystal Geyser metaG 2015-0102 (SPAdes) (version 2) | ecosystem: Environmental > Aquatic > Deep subsurface >...
GCGGAAGCTGTAAAACAGCCCCTCCTGCATCACCGTCCGCTCGCCCATCATCAGCACATCTCCCGATACCGAAGATTACTGAATCAGGAGCTTAAGCCGGATGCAAGCAGAGTTTTTCAACAGAATAGGATCATCAGCGATCTGGCGTGAACGACCGGAACCGGGGCGCGAATCAGACATAAAATCGAGCAGCTGCGAATTTCTACAAACGGGGCGATGCCGACCATCAGCTATTGTATCCGTAAGATCCGCCTTTGCGCCCATAGCAAACAAGCCTATGATAATTTGCTAGGCGTCTTGTAATTAAACATCATGTCGTTTGTTCGCCTCACGCCGATCTGCAAATAGATGCCATTCAAGCACCGATTGAGGTTTCCTGAGCGCACGTGCTTGTCTTCGGCAGAGAAATGCCAGCGGGTCGCACGGCGGATATCTTTAACCACCCGTTCTGCGGGCTTTTTTGCGGTGGAGTGTTTTGGTTTCATGCTTCGTTCCTTCGTCACTACGATGAAACCAAAACACTCCTTAATTCACAACATCAATTTGGTGACATAGGTGCTGACGGGGAACAATTACCAATCCAAAGTCGGTCGAAGGAACAGACACATCAAGATTCATATCGCGAATAAGCATCTTAGCCTGTTCGATGGGATTGGGATGATTTGAATCTTCACCATTGATGGGTGGTTTATAACCTGTCTCGGAAATAGCTCTTTTTATTTCAGAAGCCTCGTCCTCAAGTCGTGAAATTTTGTATTGAAGATATTGATATTCAAGAGGATCCTGATCTGCCAACAAAAGTGAAGTGCGAAATGGAGCGATGACGCTTTCCGTGCGTTCTACTTCGATCTCGTCCAAATGCCGTTGCATCAACTTGGCACGATTGATGTCTTTTATTGGCGATCGCGGTGGGCTAACTGACGATACCCTTTCATCAAAATCAATATCGATTTCGATAGATCGCGCGACCGCTTCATCACGATCTTTTGTTCCAAGTGAACGTTGATAAAAGTTTTTTGCACCCATTCTCGATTGATAATTCGGTATTTTCTTTACTGCTTCTGGGATTCGACGAACGTAGTAAAATATATCCCCACGCTTTTTGATATATGGAACGGAAATTGACATCCCAATTGTAATTGACATCCCAATTGTATAGCAGATTGTATGGCAAATTTTAATATTTATATAAATAAATCAATTTATTAAGTGAATTCAGTGGATTGTAATGCAGTTTATTCGAACCCAGCAGGGCTCACCATATATTTTGACATCAATCTGCAGAGGCGATCCGGCTATTGGCCGGATGACCGCAGCCGTCGCGCCTGGAATGCGAACCGGGCAGCCTTGGAAACATCGCCCTGAAAGGACGTGTTCACCGCCCCGCTGACGAGCGCGCTCAGCACCGGGATCAAGGATCCTGCCTTCTTTTTCGGGATGGCCATGGCGAGGGCGCGGGAAATGCGCTCGATCGCCTGGTCGACAAGCGGATCGGCAATCGCCGGGTCCGGATCAACCAGGCTGCCGTCTGCCTGTATCTGGGTTTCCAGATCGGCAATTCTCTTTTGTCTGACGGTTTTGTCGTTCAGCGCGGCGATTTCCAGAATCTGCAGTCGAAAAAGCTGTTCCGCCGGCCCCTGCCCCTCATATCCATAGGCGCGTCCGGTATCGCGTATATTCCGCGCAGCCAATCCGATCGTCGCGGGAATGTCGGTTGTCATCGTCAATGCGCCGCCAAAGCCGGAAAGTGCACCGGTTGTTCCGTTCAGCAATTTTGCCGTATTCTCGATCTTTTTTGCGGCGCGCTGACAGGCCTGCATATCAGACTGGTCATGTTTGAAGTTGACCAGCTGTGGCTTGCTGGTCGCCGAATCAATCGCCTTGACCAATTTATCAATCCAGCCGGAGGGCACCATCTTTGAAGCGACCTTGGTCGCGGGCGACGTGATCGCTTCAATGCCGCGACCGAGAAAAGATGGTGAAGCCGTCCGAAATTCATTTTGTTGCTGGATCAAGTCCATTTTAATCTCCTGTGATCGCCACTGCCAGATTGCAGAAATTGTCACTATGCAATGACAACGTCCGTCCTGCCATTTGGCTCCATGGCTTCGGTCTAAAACAGCTGCCTGACCTGAAACTGTGAGACTAACGAAGCGCCTCGGCCAGTCCGGGCCGGTCCCGATGCTGTTCGGGCTATGAATGTATCAGCGAGCCTGAGCGGCTTCCTGGCGGGATTTCAGTCGGGACAGGGCTCGAGAGGCGTGACGACCAGAAACCACTGCTCGCCGTTGCATCGCCGCTGGATCATGACCTGCTCGCGCAGGGCGAACATAGCCGCGGCCGGATCATTTTCTACCACCGGAACGGCGGCAAATCGCATCCTTGCAGCTTTATCCGAATAGGGCGGCCAGGGGGTGCCTGCCGCGGCGGCCGATGGCACACCGGTCGCGGCAAAGCTTGTCCAATAGTCGATCATTGCCAACGCCAGCGCCCGGTCTGCCGGATCAACAGGTTCCGGCCAGTTGGGCGGCAGCGCGGCATCGCTGCCCGCCCGGCCAAAAGTGAAGGGCAGTTCTCCCGCGTGAAAATTGCACAGATCGCGCGCCCGGGCTGCAGCATAGCAATGGTCGAAAATATAGGAATAAGCGGGCTGTCCCGCTGCTGTTTGCTGCCGGACCATTCGCTCGCTCGCCCAGCCATAAACCGCATCGCGCGTCGCACTGAGCTGGCTTTCCGCAATATCCGCAGCGGGATAGAGTTGCAGATAGGCCGGAGCAAGCGGCCCATAAAGCCGCGCGATTTCCGCTTCATAGGCGTCTGGTTTGCTGGAGATAGGGGGGATCAATGCCCGTTGAGAGCGAATTTCGCCGCTGTTGTAACCAGTCAGGATCGGCACCTCGGCCTGTTCTCCGCGATCGAAGATATCGACCACCTGCGCCTGCAATATCTTGCCGTCGATTGTCGGTTGTGCGGGAAAGCCGATCTGCCCTGCTTTGGCAATCAAGGCCTCGGCATCCAGCGCCCGCAGAGCAGCGATATCCTCGCCCAAGACCGCGCCAATCGTCTCGGCGGAGGGCATGCCGTAGACGCTCTCGCGAAGACGCGGCACCGCCCGGATATTGGTGCTCTGCATGATTGCTTTTGCGAACAGCCCCTGCGCCCGCGGGGTGGCGAGCAAATAGGTAACGCTCAGCGCCCCGGCGGATTCACCCATCACCGTCACGTTCCGGGGATCGCCGCCAAAGACGCCGATATTGTCCTGCACCCAGGCCAGCGCGGCGATCTGGTCGAGCAGCCCGTAGTTGCCGGATATGCCGTCAGGCGATTCAGCGCTCAGTCCGGCATGCGCAAGCCAACCGAAAACACCGAGCCGATAGTTGATAGATACAAAGACGATGCCGCGCCTGGCATATTCGGCGCCGTCATACATCGGGCTGGCGCTTGTCCCCCGTTGCAGGGCGCCGCCGTGAATCCAGACCATCACCGGTGCATGCTTGGCGTCTTTTGGCACCCAGACGTTGAGCGTCAGGCAGTCTTCACTGGTTGTGGCGACCTCTTCGAAATAGATGCTGTTGGCGGGATAGGGCGGCTGGCTGCAACTGGCCCCAAAGGCGCTCGCGTCGAACAGGCCCCGCCAAGGCTTCGGCGGCGCGGGCGGGCGCCAGCGCCCTGCCCCCACTGGCGGCGACGCATAAGCTATGCCCTTGAAAATATTGATATGGCCTTCCGAGACTCCGGCCATCCGTCCCTGTGTAATCCGGACTTCGGGCCGGTCATCACGGGCGCTTGCTGGGCCACCAGTTGCGGTCGTTGCCAGCATGAATATTATCGTCAAGAACCGCATCATTTTGCCTGTCATGTCATCCCTCTGCTGCTGCCGCGATACTTGCCATCGTCCATTTTGCAACCTACACTCACACATGAGTGAATATCAAGCGCCTAGTGCCCATTGCCAGCAGGCGTGCGGCTGTGGAGCAAACGGCGACGATGGAGGGGAAAGCTGCGATGAACGGACCGACAAGGCGCCATTTTCTGGCCGGACTGGGCGCAATGCCCTTAACCGCATCGATCGCCGGAGCGACAGAAACCAGCAGCCCGGACCGTGTCGCCGCAGATCTCGCCACTTATATTGGATTTGGCAGCAAACAGTCCGGTGGCAAAGGGGATACCGACTGCGGCCTCTGGCTGGCCTCGGAGCTTAAGGCCGCCGGGTTCGCCGTCGAAAAACCGCGCCTCTCCGTGCCCTGGTTCGAACCGACCGAGTGCAAGATTGATATCGGCGGGGCGCAGGCATCGCTATGGCCGCAACCGATTGTTGCGCCCACCCCGCCGCACGGGGTGCGAGGTCCGCTGGTCCGGGTGGACAGCGTCGGACGAGCGAGCGCATCGCTGCAGGGAGCGATTGCGCTCGTCGACCTTCCCTACAACCGCTGGAGCTCGGCTCTGGCGAAGCCAATCCGACACCCGATCGAGGCGGCTTTTGCAAAGGGTGCCAAAGCAGCTGTGGTCATCACCAACGGACCGACCGGTAAAATCATCGCGCTCAATGCCGATGGGCGGTCACCGATGTTTGCAGGTCCGGTCGGGTTGCTTGCTCCAGCCGATGCGGCGCCCTTTCTGAATGCGGCGATAACCCATGCGGCAGCAACAGTGACCCTGACCGGCAAGGGCGGCCGCAGGCCCGCGTTTAATATTATCGGAAAACTGGACCGGGGTATCGGGCGCTGGCTGATCGTTTCCACACCGCGATCAGGCTGGTTCGGTTGCGCGGGAGAACGTGGCGGCGGCATCGCGGCCTGGCTCGACCTTGCGCGCCGCGCGCCGTCGATGCTGCCCGATCATGATATCGCCTTCCTGTGCAACAGCGGGCATGAATATGAAAATCTCGGCGCAGAAGAAGCGCTAAAGGCGGTCGCCCCCAAGCCCGTTGAAACCGATTTCTGGCTCCACCTTGGTGCCAATCTGGCCGCCAGTGACTGGCACGAAGGACTGTTCGGCCTGGCGCCGCTGGCGGGCGTGGATTCGCAGCGCTATCTGGTTGTCAGCCGACCGCTTCTGCCCACAGCAAGACGGCTGTTTGCGGGGCTGCCGGGACTCGAAAGCCCCTACCCCAGCGACAAATTGTCGGCTGGGGAGCTTTCCACCATCATTGCAGCGGGTTATCCCTCGGTCGCCGGAATCTTCGGCCTCCATCGCTTTCACCATGTAGCCGATGATGATGCGCGCTGCGTGTCCCCTGCATCCGTCACGGCAACTTGTGCGGCTTTCCGCCACCTGCTGATCGAGGCGGCGAAAGGTTGAATGCTCAGCCTGATTCGATGTCCCGTTTGTAGGTTTCCGGCAGGAACAATATGCCGACCACAGCGGTGATCCCGGCAAACACGATCGCATACCACAAGCCCTGGTAAATATTGCCGGTCGCCGCAACCATCGCAAAGGCTACGGTCGGCATGAAACCGCCAATCCAGCCGTTGCCAATATGATAGGGCAGCGACAGCGAACTGTAGCGGATGCGAGCCGGGAACAGCTCTACCAGCAATGCGGCAAGCGGGCCGTAGACCATCGTTCCCAACGTCCCCAGCGCGCACAGAATCAGAATAACCTGAAACCGGTCGATCCTGGCCGGATCGGCGGTGGTCGGATAGCCGGCGGCTTCCAGTTCCCCTTCCACCTCCGAACCGAATGCGGCAATAGTGGCTGCCGTCGCCTCGTCCGTGAGACCGGCGGGATCGGGCGCATTTATCGTGCGCTCGCCGATGCGAACCGATGCGATCGTCCCGCTTGGCGCATCAAGATTATCGTAATTGACCCCGCTTTTGGCGAGATAGGATTTGACGATATCACAGCTGGTCTCGTCAAAGCTGTTGCTGCCAATCGGATCGAACTGGAACGAGCATTCGCTGCCATGCGCGACGACTGCGACCGGCGAGCGTTCGATCGCGGCTGCCATCGCAGGATTAGCCGCACTGACCAGTGCACTGTAGAGCGGGAAATAGGCAAACACGGCGATGACGCAGGCGGTCATCATGATCGGCTTGCGCCCAATCTTGTCGCTGAGCCAACCCCAGAATACGTAGAGCGGAATCGTGATGGTCAGCGCAGTGGCGACCAGGAAGTTGGCGGTGGCGCCATCGACCTTGGCAATTTTTTCCAGAAAAAATAGCGGATAGAGGTGCCCGGCAAAACCGATCACCGCCTGTCCGGCCACGGCACCGAACAGAGCGATCAGGACAATCTTCAGATTTTTCCACTGGCCAAAAGCCTCCTTCAGCGGGGCTTTCGACGTTGCGCCATGCGCCTTCATGCGCTGAAACACTGGACTTTCATTGAGTTGCAGCCGGATCCAGAGCGCGACCAGTAACAGCACGACGGAGAATAGAAACGGCAAGCGCCAGCCCCATTCAAGAAAGTCATCGGCATCCAAAGTCGTGCGCAACCCGACGACGAACATGGAAGCCAGGATCAGGCCGAGCATCGCGGTTGTCTGGATGAAGCCGGTATAAAAGCCGCGTTTTCCATTTGGTGCATGCTCGGCAATATAGACGGCCGCGCCGCCATATTCGCCGCCGATTGCAAGACCCTGCAACAGCCGCAGTGCCATCAATATGATGGGAGCGGCGATGCCGATGCTCTCATAACTCGGAAGCAGGCCTACGGCAAAGGTCGACAGGCCCATGATCGCCATGGTGACAAGAAAGGTTTTCTTGCGTCCGACAATATCTCCGATCCGGCCAAAGACCAGCGCGCCAAACGGCCTGACGGCAAAACCCGAGGCAAAGGCCAACAGGGCAAGGATGAAACCGGTGGTTTCATTGACCCCCGAAAAAAACTTTGCGGAAATGACGCTTGCGAGCAGGCCGTAGAGATAGAAATCATACCATTCGAACACCGTCCCCAGGGACGAAGCGGTGATAACGAGCTTCTCGTTCTGCTTCTTGCCTAAGCCATCCGGCAAAGCATCGGTATCGGTAGCCACATCTCTTCTCCCATTTATCCTGCCAGGGTTGCTAGCTTTTTGGCCGCCTCCCCTGCCCTCATTCTATTCATGCGTTGCGATCACCACTATGTGTCCGCATGCGTCCTTTGTGCCTTCACCGGTCGGCTCCATGGTCTCATCATTGCCGATCCGGGCCCTACAGTAACTCACTTGTGAGTGAGTGAAACACCCGCACCTAAACCCTGGCGGATGCTGTGTTCTCCCTCAGTCCTTCGTCTGTTTCCGTTGCTCGCAGATTTCCTTAAAACCGGCGGCCATAAAGCGCGCCATCCGCTGCTTCACCGCGGAATAATCTTCCGACTGGCACAGACCATTTGACAATTTGTCGATCCGACCGGTCCGCGCGAGCGTCAGCATCAGCGCACCGGTGACGAAATGATAGCCCCAGAAAATATCCTCTTCGGCGGCATCCGGCAGCGCCTTCTTGAGTATATCGATCAGCCGCAACACCACCGGGTCGAAATATTTATCCATATATTCCGCGCCATCCGGGCTGTTCGACGCCTGCGCACCGAACGCACCGTAGTTTTTCCAGCCTTCGCCGCCTTCGATATAAAGGTCGAGATCGGTATCGAGAAACGCGTGCAGCGCGCCCTCTACCGTCGGACTGTCGCCAGCAGCGCGGTCGTAATCGTCCAGCGCCTGCATCCGTTTTTCAATCGTCACAACCGCACGGCGCGCAAACACCGCGTCGAACAAAGTCTGCTTGTCGTCGAAATAATAGTTGAGCAAAGTGTGGTGTACGCCGACCTGCTTGGCTACGTCCTTCAACGTCACGCCATAAAAGCCGTGCGTGGCAAACAGGAATTCCGCAGTATCCAGAATCTGCTCCATCATCTCGGCGCGTTGCTCCGCCTTCGACGATTTCTTCACCGCAGTTTTTGCCTTTGACGCCAAGTTCAATTCCTTCTGCACAATCATGTTTGCGGCCATCACTGCCCTACACTTATCCGTAATCCGCCCGCAATTGTATTTTGTCGATCTTGCCGGTGGCCGCAAGGGGCATCCGATCGAGGCGGATGATCGCATCGGGAATCCACCAGGACGCCACGCCCTCGCGCAACGGCGCGAGCAGCTCCTCGTCATTGATCGATCCGTTGGCTGTCTCGACCAGCAGAATAGGCCGCTCCCCCCATTTCGGATCGGTCCGGCCAATCACTGCGACAAGCGACACCTGCGGCAGCGCGCCGACCAGTGATTCAATCTCGGCGGGATTGATCCACTCGCCGCCCGACTTTATCAGATCCTTGGCACGACCGGTAATCTTCAAGCTGCCGTCGGTGGCGATGCGCGCAAGATCGCCGGTGTCGAACCAGCCATCTGCGTCGGTTGCCGGGCCCGCTTCGCCAAAATAGCGCTCAACGACACTCGGGCCGCGGACGCGCAAATGTCCCTCCGGTCCACGCTGATCATCATGCGGACGCCCGTCGCTGTCGGTCAGGAGCAGGTCTATGCCAATGGCCGGTCTGCCCGAAACGCTTGCCCGACGTTCGGGATCACCAGGAACAGCCGCCGTGCCGAGTGGTGACAATTCGGTCATGCCCCAGCTGGTCTGCACCTCGGCGCCCAGTCTTTTCTCGATACGTGCCATCAGCGCGGGCGGCATCGACGCGCCGCCGACGAGAATGCGTTCGAGCGTAGGCACCTCGCCGCCCTCGCTTTCGAGATGCTCTACCAGGCCCAGCCAGACAGTCGGCACGCCCACCCCCAGAGTCACGCCTTCGGACCGGATCAGGGCGGCCAGATGCGCACCTTCGCTATGGCGACCGGGCAATACCAGTTTTGCACCGACCGCAGGAACCGTGAACGGCAGGCCCCAGGCATTGGCATGAAACATCGGCACGACCGCCAGCACCGAGTCATGGCCGCGCACGCCCATGACATCGGCGCTCAACTGCCGCATCGTATGAAGATAGCAGCCTCGATGGGTATAGGTGACACCTTTCGGTGCTCCGGTGGTACCGGACGTAAAGCACAGTCCGGACGGCGTATGTTCGTCGAACTGCCCCCACTCGATGTCCGACGATGTCCCCGCCATCTCTGTCTCCAGCGAACCAATGCTGACCGCTGGGCCCTCGGCATCAATCGCCGCACCGTTATCGTCGAGAAGCAGGATATGTCTGATCACACCGCCTTCCATGCAAGCCGCTTGCGCCAGCTCCAGAAGATCGGGGCTGACCAACAGGATGCTGGCCTCGGACTGCGCCAGCATGGCGCCCAGGTTTTTTGCCGTAAGGCGCGGATTGAGCGTATGGCACACCGCCCCCATGCCGATAATGCCGTACCAGCTTTCAAAATGTCCCTGACTGTTCCACGCCAGCGTCGCAACCCGGTCGCCACCGCGCACACCCAACCTGTGCAGGGCGCCTGAAACTGTTCGCGCCCGCTGATATAGCGATGCATAGCCGATACGTTCGAGTGATCCATCCGCAGCTGCTGACACCACCTCGCCGAGGGGGTGCCATTTTGCAGCGTGGGAGAGAAATTTGTCGAGCGTCAGTGCATAATCCTGCATTGAACCGTCGATCATTAGCACCCCTCGGCTTTGGCTGGCAGGGGCGGCGACGCCACCCCGACGTTCCAGTTCCACGGAATGTCGCCAGCAGCCCGGCGACGGCACACGACCGCTTCGTGAAGCACCGCCGTCCCCGGATGTAGCTTGTGGCGGGCGCGGGGAACGTCGGCGAAATGCATGAAACCGTTCTCGTTGGCATAGTCCGGCCAGTCGGGCTGTCCGTCTGCGCGCGGATTGCCACCTTTGACAAAGCTTGCCCAATAATCGCCCATCGCCCTGATCATTTTCCGCTCCGCCAGATTGTCTGGTATTTTTGGCCACAGGGGTGGTGTCTTGCCCGCAGTGTCGAAGACAAACGGCAGCTCGGCAGCGTGAAATGCATGCAGATTCCATTTCTGAGTCGCCGGGTAGCCGTGATCAAAATAATATAGATAGGCGGGCAGACCCAGCGCCGACTGGTTGGACACCAGACGCTGGGCGGTCCAGCCGTACATCGCGTCCCGCGTCGCAGCCAGCATGCTTTCTTCCATATTCTTCGCCGGGTAGCGCGCGAGGAAGGCGTCCGCGAACTCGCCGTAGCTGGCGCGAATTGCCGCTTCATAGGCGTCCGCATTCGCGGGTGGCTTGGGAAGTAGGAAGCGTAGCGAGCGGATCTCGCCGCTGTTGAAGCCTGCCAAGATCGGGACCGGCGCCTGTTCGTTGCGATCGAAGCTGTCGACCAATTGGCGCGGCACATTTTTGCCATCAATGTTTGGGAACGGGAAATAGCCGCTGGCCGGTGCCTTGTTGGCGATGTCCTTCGCATCCATCGCACGAAGCGCCCCAATATCGGTCGCACCCAGACTTGCAGCAAGCGCCAGCCCCTGCTGTTCGGCGGGGATCATGCCATTGCGTTTGTCGCGCAGCGCCGGCGCAGAGACCATATAAGCGCTCTCCGCGATCGCCTTGTGGAACAGCCCTCGCGCCTCGGGCGCTGTCATCAGATACATCACGCTGAGCGCACCGGCAGACTCGCCCGCAACGGCAACCTTTCCCGGATCACCGCCGAAGGCGGCGATGTTGCGCTGGATCCATCGGAGCGCTTCGATCTGGTCGAGCAGACCATAATTGCCGGAGACCTGCTCCGGAGATTCGGCGCTGAGCGCCGGATGGGCCAAATAGCCCAGCGCGCCGAGCCGATAGTTGATCGACACCACAATGATACCGCGCTTGGCCAGCGCGCTGCCGTCATAGAGCGGGTCACCGCCGGACCCGGTCGTCAGCGACCCGCCATGGATCCAGACAAAGACCGGCGCATTTGTAGCATTTTCCGGCGCCCAGATGTTGAGCGTCAGGCAATCCTCGCTCATCGCTGGCAAATCCCAGGCGTAGATACTCGGCCCGCGTGGCCCCGGTTGCATACAGGCGGCGCCGAATTTATCTGCGTCGCGTACCCCTTCCCAGACCGGGAGTGGCTGCGGCGGCGACCACCGCCGGTCCCCGACCGGCGGAATCGCATAGGGAATACCCCGAAACACCTGGACATCGCGCTCTACCGAACCACGTACGGTACCTGCTGGCGCTTCCACCAGAGCATCCTTTGCGACCGCTTGCCCCGGAACGAGTGCCGCCAGCAGGATAGCGAAATATGGCAACCGACGGATCATCGCGGACCGTCCTTTCTACGACTGTGCATCAAAAGCGATAGTTGGCGCGAATGCCGGCCGTGCGCGGACGCAGTCGGGCATAGCGACCATCCAGGAACGCTTCAGGGTGGATGTAGGTAATCGATGAATCGTCGAAGACGTTCTCAACATAGGCGGTCAGGTCGAGCGATCCCAGCTTCACCCCGGCAAAGAGATTGACGTTGGTCCAGGCTTCGGTGAAATCATAGGTCGGACTGACCGCATTGGGATTGCCCGGCACATTCGGGAACTGGTTCGGGAACGAGCCGACATGCGACGCATTGATGGCAGCGAAGGCCGACTTGCCGTTGCCGATCGAAAAGTCATAGCGCAATGTGCTGGACCCCTGGAAATGCGGCGACGCTAGCCGAACGCCGGGAACGGCCCCCGAGATGGCCGCTTCGACTGCGGACAATTCTGTCACCTTCGCCCGGTTGAACGAGCCATTGACCGCAAGGCTCAAACCATCAAGCGGACGCGCCAGAAATTCGAACTCGAGGCCATAGCTTTCTGCACCACCGATATTGGTGGCAAACTGGATCGAGTCCGAAACGCGGTTGGCCTGAACCTGGATATTCTTCCAGTCTATATAATAAGCCGCAAGATTGGCGGTCAGGTCTCCACCGAGCCAGCTGCCCTTGATCCCGACTTCATAGTTGGTCACGCTGTCTGAATTCGCACCGTCGGGAATGACGAGATCATTCGGATTTATGGTACTGACCAGGCCGGCCCGCGCGTTGACAACCGGCGTCCGGAAACCGGTCGATATGGTCGCGTAGGTGGTCAGATCCGAGTTTGGTTTCCAGGAGACGCTGGCCTTGTATGACAGACGGTCATCCTTGACCTTCAACCCTTCGGCGTAGGCAATCGGGGTGATTGTCACCGGCAGGTTTTGCAGGCCGAAGAAGGCGAGGGTAAGATAGTTGCTGTTATAGCCACCGCCCCGGGTGATGGTTTGCACCTCTGTGCTGCCGTAGCGCAGGCCACCAGTGACCCAGAAACTGTCGCTGAAGCGATAGGTCAATTCGCCGAACCCGGCGATCTCGCTCTGATCAGTATAAGAATTGAAACGCTGATAATATTCATCCGGCAGTCCGGTCAGCCGGCGTGCCGCAAGATATTCGGGCGTGGAGCGATAAGCAAAGTCCACGGCGCGTCTTTTGTCATAATAGAAGAACCCGGCGACCCACTCGATCGGACCCGAAGTGCGCGACACCAGCCTCGTCTCCTGGACGAACAGATCGTCATAGCCATAGGCGTCGAGCGCGAACGGGAAGGCCTGGGCGAAGGTTCCGGCCAGATCAACATAGAAGGATGCGTCATAAGTCGACAATGTCGTCGAGCTGATCAGCTCAGCGAAATCGAACTCATGGTTGATGGTCACATTGAAGTTGGTGAGCTCGCCCTGGAACAGGTCGGGCCGATCGGACCGGCGCGTGAACTCGCCAAGATTCGGATTGGTCAGCCCGGAATCCGCCGGCTTGCTTTTTTCATAAGAGGCCAGCAGCTTCACTTTCGTGCGATCGCTCGGCTGCATCATCAGGATCGCACGTCCGCCATAGGCTTCGAGGCTGTTGGAGTTCTTGACGCCGGTGCCGACATTGTCGACCCAGCCGTCCTCGTTGCGATAATAGCCGGTGACGCGCAGGCCCATCTCATCGGTCATGATCGGGATATTGATCATCGCATTATAGCGCTGGCGCACCGTATTGGAGCCGGTCAGGCCAAGGTCGGCGCTGGCCGACGCCTGAAATTCGTCCAGATCGGGACTTTTCGTAATGATCCGCATCGCGCCTGCCAGCGAATTCGATCCAAACAAGGTGCCCTGCGGTCCGCGGAGAAACTCAACCCGCTCGACATCATAGAGATTGGGGTCAAGAATGGTCGAGTTGCCGTTCGCCGAAATTGGCAGCTCGTCGACATAGATGGCGACCGCACTCTGCAGGCCGGCGCTATAGCCGTTGGTGTTGATCCCGCGGCTGGTAAAATTGTTAAAATTCTGGGTCGGCCGGTTGACGACGATTCCCGGTGTGTTCTGCGCAATGCCTTCAAAGCCGACGATACCGAGATCATCGAGATCCTCCTGCGCATAAGCGGTAACGCTGATCGGAATATCCTGAATTCGTTCGCTGCGGCGGGTGGCGGTGACAATGATTTCCTTGTCCCCCCGTCGCTCATTCTTTGCTGTGCTGTCAGCGGGTGGCTCGGCCGACTGGGCCAGGGCCGATACGGGTTGCGCGAACAAAGCGACTGCCGACGCAGACGCAAAAAACGTAGCTTTCATGTGAACCTCTCCTCCAAGTCAGTGCTCTTTGTCACTCACTGCAACAGCGCTTAAGCCACATCCTATCCCATTGTCAATACTCACTATCGCGTGTGTGAGTATCTTTTTCGCCCGACCTTTGGCTCCAACATGCGTTCTCACGTTACGGTGTAGCTGCTGCGCATTGATCACAAGCGATTAGCCAAATTTCTCTATTTTCGAGGCAAATCATCCCCTTTAATCCGACATCCAACATTGCTAATTGCGCGCAATGCCGCCAAGTATCGCCGATATTCATTAGGTCCGGGGGTAAAACAGACCATGAAACTGGGAAAAACCCAATCATTCTGCCTGATCGCGCTGCTAGCGCCATTCGCTTCTCCGCACGCGGCTGATGCGCAGCTTTTGAAGCGGCCAGCCCCCCTCTCCGGACAGATTGCAGCGACCAAGGGTGGCGAGCAGGCGACTTTGCTGCCGAGAAAGACCTGGCAACGGGCAGTCACCCAACAAGATCTCAAGGCGGGCGACGTTTTGCGGACAAATCCCGCAGGTACGCTGGCGATCGTCTTTGCCGACGGCACCCAGGTCCGTTTGGGTAGAAATAGTGTGATGGTCGTGCGGCTGGTCAGCAAGAGCGGGCCATCGACCCTGTCGCTGCAGCGCGGTCGTGCATGGGGCCGCAGCCCGCGCAAACGAAGCAATCTGTCGATCGAGACACCGTCGGCAACCGCCGCTATCCGGGGCACGGAATGGGCGATCACGGCGGATGACAATTCCAGCCAGTTGCAGGTGTTTTCGGGCGTCGTCGAACTGTCGAACGAAGCGGGATCGCTCACGGTTGAGGCGGGGCAAGCAGCATCGGTGTTGCGCGGTCAGGCACCGACACGGACTGTATTGGTCAACCCGACCGGCCGTGAGCAGATGCTCTATTTCGTCAATCTCGCCAGCGGACTAGATTTAATAGGCAATCAGAGCGAACCCTTTCTTCAAGCACGGCAATCGGGCGCCGAAGGGGATTGGGAAGCAGCGTCGCGGCAGTTCGCCGATCTCGCCCGGTCAGACAATCCGGCCGACCGCGCCGCGGGTGCCTATGGCCGCTATATTGCTGCGGTACAATTGGGCGAGATGCCGTCACCGCCCAGTCTGGACTCGACGGTCGAAAGCTATCTCGCGCGCTCCCTGATCGCCGCATATGATGGTGATCTGCAAGCTGCCAGGCAAATCGCGGATGAAGGGCTGACCGCCTTTCCGGATGCGACATCACTGTATCAGGCCAAGGCCGATGTGCAGGCATTGCTCGGTAATGCAGATGAAGCGATCACGACGATAGCGCAAGCCCGTGCCGCTTTTCCTGCCGACGTCACTCTGGCGATTGGCGAAGCCGATCTGCTGCGCGATTATCGCGGCAGCCCGAAGGCGGCCCGCGACCTGTTGCAACCGATACTGGCGGCGGATCCGGATAATTTTCTCGCCCAGAAAGCGCAGGCGAAAAACTGGATGGCGATTGGCGGCCTCAACGAAGCCGACCGCCTTGTAACAAAGGCGCTGACGGCCCGGCCCTATGACGCGGAACTGGTCAGCATGCGGGCCGAGATATTGCTCGAGCAGAATAAATTAAGCGCCGCTAAGGTGGAGATCGACAAGGCGCTGGAAATGGATCCCGGCAATGCCCTCGCAGGCAATGCGCTGGCGCAATATTGGCGGCGCAAGGACCGGCAGGAAGAAGCGCTGGCGGCGTCGCTGGCGGCATCGGCCCATAATCCGGATTACGGCATGGGCTTCCTCGGTCTGGCGCAAGTACAGCACGAACTGGGCGAGCCGGGGCTGGCCGAACAGCAGCTCGATACCGCCGATCGGCTCGATCCCTATAACCCGGCCATCCCCCTCGCCCGCACCGGTGTTGCTCTGCATGATTTTGCTGCCGATGATGCAATTGCGAATGCGCGCGAGGCTTTGGACCGCTATCGCGCGCGCGGCGGTGAATATGTCAATCTTTCCGAGAATCGGGAAACCGGCAGTCTGGTCTCGCAGGCCTTTCGCTTTCTCGATCTGGAAGGCTGGGGCCGCTATTATGCCGACCGCGTGTTCGACAGCTTTACCCCGTCGAGCTATTTCGATCAGGCAATCAACCAGACTCCCGGTCCGTTCCTGATCCGCAATCCCGATGGCAGCTACAATGCCCAGCAGGCGCAAAATTTCGACCGGCTGTCGAGTTTTCTCCAAGGGGTTGCTCTTGATCCGCTGAGTGTGGCCAGTTCCAAGCGACGCCTGCGCTTCGATAATGGCAATTTCGTCGAACCCAACATCGGCGTGGCGATGCTGGACGAAAATCTGCGCAACCAGAAGAGCGTCAGCGCCGGGCTCGACACGATCTTTGATGCACCCCTGCCCACGGCGATCTGGCTGCGCGGCAATTATACCGATGTCACCGATCATCGCCGTCGTCCGGACATCAGCCCGTTCTCTCGCCGGCGCGGCGGTGAAAGCTGGTTCCTGAGCAGCTATGTCGGGCTGGAGCTGACTCCGTCCGACAGTCTGGTGATCAATGCCGAATTGAACCACGACAAAGGCCTGTCCGAAACGAATATTCTTGCTGGTTTCGACAACAGCTTTGAACTGGAAGAAGATCGCGAGAAGGACCGGAACTTCCTGTTCGGATTATATAATCACGAATTTGGCTATCGCGACCAGATGACCCTCGCAGCCGGCTTTGGCAGCTCGCAATTGAATGTCATCACAATCGACACCACAAGCGGCCAACCATTTGCCGACCAGTTGACGCGAGACCGGGATTCCTTCACCTATCTCAGCGCGAATTACGCGAAGGGCATTGGCTCTCTGGACGTCCGGTTAGGCGCGGAATGGAGCGATGTACGCAGCAATCTGTTCAGCGCGGCCTATAATTTTGCGCAGGACCTGGTTGCGCCGGGTACGCCGCCGGCAGGGTTTCAATTTCGCACCACCGAAGCCCGCGCCTATCTCGATCTGCGCTACCATCCGGTAGAAGCGCTGGTCTTGCAGGGGCAGATCGAAGGGGTCGCGCGCGACATCGCCGGATTTTCCGAAGAATTGCTCAACTGGCGTCTCGGTGCATCTTACGAACCGGTCGAAGGGCAATGGCTGCGTGCCGCATATATTCGCCAGAGCCGGGGCCTGTTCGACTTCAGCTTCCGTCCCGTTGCGATTGTCGGCCTGCAACCCAATTCGGCACCCAGCTTTCGCCAAAGCCGCGGCGATAGTCTGATCGTTCGCTGGGATGCAGAATGGTCCGATCGCCTGTTCACCACAGTCGAATATCAGGATCAGGAGCTGGAGGCTGTTCAATATGCCATTCCCGATCTGCCCGTCGACATCACCGGCTTTCCGGTCTCGGTCAAACGGATCAGCGCGCAGGCCAATTTCTGGCTGGGCGGCAATATCGGACTGCGCGCCGCTTATGCCTATACCGACAGCGCGATTGAAGGCGGGTTTGTGTCCGGCGACAATGTCAGCCAGGCAATCGGACCGAGCTATGGCTGTGCCACTGCTGGCCTGGGTTTCAACTTTGCCTGTATTTATGAACTGGGTGACCAGCTGCCGTTCGTCCCGGGCCATTTCGGTCGCGCATCGATCGTCTGGAGCGTACCGGCTCCAGTCCGGTTGAAAGCAACATTGTCGGGCAGCTATATCGGTGGCCAGAACGACGATCTGGGCCTGCCGATTGAAGATGTCATGCTGGTAGATGCCAAGCTGGAATGGGAACCGCTGGACCGGCGACTGGCGGTCAACCTTTCCCTGCTGAACCTGTTCGACAAGCAATATGACTCGGCTACCGACGTCGCGGCACCACGGCTGACGGTGGTTGCGGGTGTCAGGGTGCGATTCTGAGTGGCAAAACCGTGGATCACCGAGAACTTCGCAACGCGCCACCGGCTGTCCGCCGCGATGCTAGTTGCCGGGGTCGCGTTGCTGATCGGTTTGCTGAGCCTCACCACGGTCATGCGCGATCTTGAGGGGCGCAGCTTTGACTATTTGTCGACCATCGACCCGGTGCTGCCCGACCAGCCAGGGGTCACGCTGATCGCGATTGACGAACCCAGCATGGCAGCAATTGGTCAGCAGTGGCCATGGCCACGCTCGCAACATGCAGAGCTAATCCGCCAACTGCGTAATGCTGGAACCAGGGCGATTGCTTTTGACGTCGTTTTTGCCGAGCCGACGGATCCCGAGCAGGATCAAGCACTGGCGGATGCAATGGGACCAGATATCATCCTCGCCGCCGATGAAAGCCTGATCGAGCGCCCCTACGGGAGCACGCTCGTGCGAACCGAACCGCTGGCCAAATTTGTCGAGGCAGGCGCCCGCTCGGGTGTTGCCAGCCTGTCGATGGACGGCGATGGCGTATTGCGCAATATGCCGCGCTATCCGGATGGCTTTATGGCCACAGTGCTTGAGACAACTGGCACGAAGGCGGCACCGAACAGCAAAGGCCTGCGCCGGATCCAGCATTTCGGGCCGGCGGGCAGCTATCCCACCATCTCTTATTATCAGGCGCTCGACCCTGCCGGTTCTTTGCCGCCCGACTATCTGAAGGATCAGATCGTGGTGATCGGCTTTGCGTTGCAAGCCAATGCCGATGTGGCTGCGGGCGGCATTGATGCGTTCGAAACCGCCTATACATTGCGTTCGCGCCAGCTGATTCCCGGGATCGAGGTGCAGGCGACCATTTTCGACAATCTTCGTACCGGCCTGTCTATTGGAACACCGCCCGGCCGGTTCTCGCTTCTTCTTGTCGCTCTGGCCGCCGCGCTTGCGTTGCTGCTATCCCGCCCAAAATCCCCTGCCAAAAAGGCCTTGCTGCTGGCGGCGGCGTTGCTCGCCATTGTCGGCGGTTGCTGGCTAATGCTGCAATATGGGCGTTTCTGGATCGGGCCCGTAGCCCCATCGGCCGCACTCGTGCTGGGCGTCGTGGCTATTGCTACCCGCGATTTTGCCGGTGAGCAGAGGCGGCGACGGGAAGTGCAAAATGCCTTTGGCCAATATCTGGCGCCAGAGATGGTCCAGAAAATTGCCGATGATCCGAGCCTGCTAAACCTCGGCGGAGAAAGCCGAGAGCTAACCATTCTCTTTTCCGACATCCGCGGCTTCACCTCTATTTCAGAGGCGATGCAAGACGATCCGCAGGGCCTGACCCGGATGATAAACGCAATTCTCACGCCGCTTTCGAACATCATCCTGCAGCATGGCGGGACAATCGATAAATATATGGGCGATTGCGTGATGGCCTTCTGGAACGCGCCGCTGGACGATCCCGACCATGCCCTGCACGCGCTGGAAGCGGCACGCGAGATGCTCGCCGCGATGGAACAGATCAATCGCGACATCCAGACAATGCTCCCCGCCGGAGCCAATGTACCGGTTATCCGGATGGGCATTGGCATCAACACCGGGACGTGCGTGGTCGGCAATATGGGTTCGGACCGCCGGTTCGATTATTCGGTGCTCGGCGATGCCGTCAACCTCGCGTCGCGCCTCGAAGGCCAGTGCAAGGAGCAGGCGGTCGACATATTGGTTGGCCGGAACACGGTTGCCGCTGCACCATCCCTGTTGTTCAGGAAAGTGGCCGATATTCAGGTCAAAGGTCGATCCGCGACAGAGCCGACCTATACGTTCAGCGATGAACGGTGATCGGTTGAAGCGCGTGTTTCTTTTGGGGGCCACCGGCACAATCGGCAGAGCGACGCTGCGGGCGCTGGTCCGCCGTGGCCATGAAGTGGTCTGCTTCCTGCGACACAAGCAAGGTCAGTCCGACACGCCCGTACCGCTTGATTTCGGCGACTCCTTGGCCGACATCGAACTGCGTTTCGGCGATGTGACCTGCGAAAAATCCCTCCGCGATGACGGCTTTCGTGGGGAGCAATTTGATGCGCTGGTTTCCTGCATGGCTTCACGAACCGGGGTGCCGAACGACGCCTGGGCGATCGATCATGATGCTCAATTGGAGGCACTGAAGGCAGCGAAAGCAGCAGGGATACCGCATTTCATATTGGTATCCGCGATCTGTGTGCAGAAACCGCTGCTCGCCTTTCAGCATGCCAAGCTCGCTTTTGAAAAAGCGCTGATCGAATCCGGACTGACCTATTCGATCGTCAGGCCGACGGCATTTTTCAAATCTTTGTCCGGGCAGGTGGACCGGGTGCAAATGGGCAAGTCCTTCTTGCTATTTGGCGACGGGACGTTGACCGCTTGCAAGCCGATCAGCGACAATGATTTGGGTTCCTATCTGGTGGACTGCGTGGACAATGAAAATTTGCAAAACAGGATACTCCCGATCGGCGGACCCGGCGACCCGATCACACCAAAGCAGCAGGGCGAACGGCTGTTTGAGCTACTCGGAAAAGAACCAAAATTTACTCGCGTTCCGGTTCGTTTGCTCGACGCGATAATTGCCACCCTGGATATCATTGGTTGGCTCATCCCGGCGGCCAAGGCAAAAGCCGGACTTGCCCGCATCGGGCGCTATTATGCGACCGAGTCGATGCTCCTATGGGACCCCGAAAAGGGCCGCTATGATAGCGCCGCAACGCCGACGACAGGATCGGAAACCCTGTTCGATTATTACGCCGAATTGATACGCGGTGAGGCAACAGCCGAACGCGGGGATCATGCCGTATTTTGAGTGTCAGATAGTCGCATCCAATTTTGGTTTTCGGAATAGACAAAAGGGCGCAAAGCATCAATAAAGGCTGGTAATGTCGATCACCAACCATCCGCTGCGGCAGTGGGCCGTCGATGAAATGCACCTGCGGCGCTTTGCGCCGGTGTCTGATGATTGCCAAATCTATCAATCGGTATTGCTGATCGGTGAAGAGCAACGAACGTCCGAAGACCAGCATCTGATTGCCGACAAGCCGCCGTTTGATGACTGGCACCTCGCGCCGCGCAGCGCCTCTGCCCATAGCAAAACCGGAATTTACTTTCTCTGGGAACGCCACACCGAAGCCAGTACGGTGACGTTGATCTTACCATCCCGGCTAAACCGAAAACAGACCGATGCCTATCTACACTGGCTCGAAAAATGGCCGGGATCGGTCATTCGTGCGACGCGGATCAAAACGCTTTCCGACCCTGGTCTGGTAGAAGAAAATCTGTCGGCGATGGGTATCGTCGAGGAAGACCTGATATATTGTGAAGTCAATGATGGCCTGCGGATATGGTCGGACTTCGGCATTCACAAGGATGGCTACGGACGCCTGCTGGTCCAGGGCGGCGACAAGTCCGACGCCGAGCGCGGGCGGATCATCCAGCGGGTGCAGGAGCTTGGCAACTATCGCAACTTGGCGCTGATGGGATTTCCCACGGTGCAGCAATATGGTCCGCAGGTCGATGAACTGGAGCAGAGGCTATCCGATCATGCCGAGCGCGTCGCCAGCGCCACCGATGAAGATAATGACGATTTGCTGCTGCAGCAGCTCGCCGAAATTTCCGCGCAATTGGAACTCATCCGATCGGCGACCGGGTTCCGGTTGAGTGCGACGACCGCCTATGCAGAAGTCGCCGCCGATCGATTGAACGCGCTTGACGTCAAGCCAGTGGCGAACTTCCAGAGCCTGAAGGAATTCACCGAGCGGCGCCTGATACCCGCGCGCCGAACATGCGCGGTTTTTCAAACGCGGCTTGACCGGATCGCCGAACGGGTGTCGCGCATCATGCACACGTTGGACGTGCGCATCGACACCCGGATCAAAGCGCAGAATCTGCGACTGATGGAATCGATGGAACGGTCGACCCAATTGCAATTGCGGCTGCAGACCTTGGTCGAAGGATTGTCGGTCATCGCCGCCGCTTATTATCTCGTCGGGCTGATCGCCTATATGACAAAGGGTGCGGCGGCATTTTCCTCCGGTTCGCAAACCGAACTGTTCATTGGATTGATCACGATTCCCGTGATTTTGGCGATCTATGTTCTGGTTCAACGGTTGCGCGGCAAAGTCATGAAAGAAACCGATGTAAAAAACGACGATATTTCATAGAGTTGCATGTCGGCTACAGAAAAGCCGCTTTCAATCCACTGTCAACCAAACTATACAGTTAAGTTGTTGATATGGGTCAACATAACCCGATAGGAGAGTATATGGTCAGGATGAAAACAGTAGCTGCTGTAGTCGCTTTGTCCGCTTTGACTGCAGCCTGTTCCGGCGGCGGTTCTGAATCAAGTGAGCCAGCACCAAGCACAACCGAGGCTGAGGCAACCATGCCGGCAGCGGAACCGGAAGTGGCAGCAACCCCCGCCGACACCGGCCCACCGGCTGCTGATGATCTTAGCACCAAAGATGGCGTTGAATATGCCAGCCTGACCGGCGATCCTGCCGCGGGCAAGATGGTTTTCGCGCAATGCCGCACCTGCCATGTTACCGATCCGGGTGTGAATAAAACCGGCCCGTCTCTGGCCGGTATTGTTGGTCGCCAAGCGGGTTCCGTCCCGGGCTTCAATTATTCGGAAGCGAACAAGAATAGCGGCATCACCTGGACCGAAGAAAAATTGTTCCAGTATCTGGAGAACCCGCAGCGGGTTATTCCGAAGACGAAAATGATCTTTGCCGGCCTTCCCGATGCGCAGAAACGGGCGGACGTGATTGCCTATCTGAAAAATCCAACCTGATATATAATTCAGTTTGAACAGAAAAAAGGCCGGGAAATTCCCGGCCTTTTTTCTTTTGGGACTTCCTGAAAAATTCAGGCGGCCATCTCGCGCCGCGCCAATTCGCACTGCGACCAGATTTCGCTGAGCGCGGTGATCAGGCGATCGATATCGCCATCGCTATGCACCGGTGACGGCGTGATCCGCAGGCGTTCGGTTCCGCGCGGTACGGTCGGATAGTTGATCGGCTGCACGTAGATGCCGTGATTGTCCATCAACCAGTCGCTGATAAATTTGCACTTGTGCGGGTCACCGACCATCACCGGAATGATATGGCTGGGATTGGGCAGATGCGGAATGCCCAGCCGGTCGAGCGCACCGCGCACCTTTTCGACGCGATCCTTCTGCATGTCGCGCTCGACATTGCTGTCTTTCAGATGCTTGATGCTGGCACAGGCACCGGCGGCAACCGCTGGCGGGATGGCGGTGGTGAAGATAAAGCCGCTGGAGAAGGTGCGAATATAGTCGCACAGATCTTTCGACGCGGCGATATAGCCGCCCATCACGCCAAACGCCTTGCCAAGCGTGCCTTCGATCACGGTGATCCGATCCATCAGCCCTTCACGTTCGGCGACGCCGCCGCCGCGCGGGCCATAGAGGCCAACCGCATGGACTTCATCGATATAGCTCATCGCATTATGTTTCTCGCACACGTCGAGAATTTCCGCGATCGGAGCGATATCGCCATCCATCGAATAGACGCTCTCGAACGCGACCAGCTTGGGTTGGTCGGGGTCGAGCTCGCTCAGCTTTCGGTCCAGATCTTCTGGAGAATTATGTTCCCAGACGATGCACTTGGCCCGGCTGTGCCGGATGCCTTCGATCATCGAAGCGTGGTTGAGGGCATCGGAAAAGACGACGCAGTTTGGGATGCGTGCGGCCAGCGTACCGAGAGCCGCCCAGTTGGAAACATAGCCGGAGGTAAATATCAGCGCGTCTTGCTTATGATGAAGGTCGGCCAGTTCAGTCTCGAGCAGAACATGATGGTGGTTGGTGCCAGAAATATTGCGAGTCCCCCCCGCCCCGGCACCGCATTCGTCAATCACCCGGTGCATGGCCTCGGCGACCTTGGGATGTTGCCCCATGCCGAGATAATCGTTCGAGCACCAGACCGTTACTTCGGTTGTGCCGTCATCCACATAGCGAGTCGCATGGGGATAGGAGCCAGCCTTGCGTTCAATTTCAGTAAAAACCCGGTAGCGTCCCTCTTCGCGGACCGCATCCAGTTCGCTGCCAAAAAATGCTTCATAGTCCATTCCCAAACTCCCTCTTCAAATTTCTTTATGTTCTTTTGGTTCGCCCAGGGCCCACTGCCAAAGACGGGAATCGCGAAACGGTATCGCGAAGAAAAAATGTTCTAGGGCCGCGAGTAGCGACAGGCAGCAAAGCAGCCCGGCCTGAACCGTTTCATGGGGCGTTTCGGCCTGCACCGCCATATAGGAAAAATACAGGGCAATGCCCAAAATTGCGACGATTGACAGCGGCAAAGTCGCCCGCAAATGGCGTGGTCCGAAATAGCTTTTCAGATAATCAAGATGGGCGGGCAGCAACTCGTCGCTCATATTGGGTACGCCTTGATAAATATTGAGCTTCGACGATAGCCGAAAAATTGCCAATAAAGCAAAGGTATAAGCGCCCGTGGCATTTGCCGTGACCGCTGCGAGGGACAACAGCAGCCCGGCCGTCATCGCGATCGCGATTTCATGATGAATCAGCGCCATGGTCGCCAGCGAAAAACGCTGCCAGCCTTTGGCGCCATCCGGACACGGATCGCGATGTGACCCTGCCACGGCACCGGTCAGAAAGCTGATCTCGTGCCAGCTCCAGATCATCAAACCACCGAGAAACGAGACATACACCGCCCATACATCGGTCGAATGGCTGGTCAGGACCAACAGGGACAATCCGCCAAAGGCACAAATACCGGCAATGATCAAAGCGCGGCCAAACGATTGCCGCAGCCTGTGATTGAGCATCGCAACCAGCCCGGTGCTGACAAACCAGAGAATGATCACCACGACAAAGGGCAACGCAATGGCAGCGATCCCTACCATGCGGGTGACAGTCTCACCTGTTGTGGCAGCGTATTGGCTTTTGGCTTCATGAAATACATTTTGCCGAAGAACCAGCCGGCTTTTGCCATATATTTGGCGCGGGACAATTTGCTCATGATACCGCCGCGCGCTTTTGCCTCTTCGATGCCAACCGATGCGAGGCGCAGATCTTCCATCGCCTTGCGGAACCGTGGATCATCGGTATCCAGTTCCACCGGGAACACCTGCTTGCTGATTTCCGTGCAGATCGAGAAAACCTTGTAGCCATATTCCGCAGGATGCACGCCAAGCGCCTTGTGGAAAACCGGCCGATTATGATCGCGGACATACATCGTCGCATAGACCGAAAGCAGAAAGAAGCGGATCCACAGCTTGTTCGCGCCCTCCAGCAATTTCGGATCGGAGCGGAGGAGCAGCGCAAAGGCTTCGCCATGACGAAACTCGTCGTTGCACCATTCCTCGAACCAGTCGAAAATCGGGTGGAACTTATTTTCCGGATGCTTGGCCAGCTCCCGGAAAATCGTGATGTACCGGGCGTAACCGATCTTCTCGGAGAGATAGACCGCATAGAAAATAAACTTCGGTTTGAAGAATGTATATTTCTTGGTCTTGGTCAGGAAGCTGAGATCGACGCCGATGCCCGAGCCCTTGAGCGTTTCATTGATAAACCCGGCATGGCGGCTTTCGTCGCGCGCGAGCAGTTTGAACAAGCGCTTTACATCAGGATTTTTCGTGCGCTTGGCGATTTCGGCATAGAGGATACAGCCGGAAAATTCCGAGGTCAGCGAACTGGCGAGAAAATCGATAAATTCTTTCTGCAATTCCGGTTCCAGGCCTTCGATGACGCCGTCAAATTTGTCGGTTTTCTTGAAATGCTGTTTGTTCGGATCGCCTTCCATTTCATCCATCAGGCCTTCCCATTCGCCGCGCACCGAAGACACATCGATCTTGTCCATCGCTTCAAAGTCGGTGGTATAGAAACGCGGCGCCAAAACGGTATCCTGGGTTGCAATCGCCATCGTGTCCGGCACATCCAGCATCGATGCCTGACGTTTGACCGTTGTCGATCCTGCGTTGGAAATTTTGCTGTGGGCGTTCATTATAGCCTCCCTGGGGTAAAGCTGACTTCATAAAGTTCGGCCATTTCAAAATAGCCGGAGATTTTGGTCCAGGCGCGGCGGAGATGTCCGGCCCGCTGGACGGTGGCGGTGCGATCGAATGAGACCTTCTCGCCAAAGGACACCATGATCGGTTCGCCGTGAACCTGTACTCGGTCGCCGGGATAGATGTGCAGGTTGCCGGCCAGTTCCACATGGGCGTGAAAATGGTCCGGGCTTTGTTCGATTTCCACCCGGCAGCCGGTATCGAATTTTTCGGAAGAGAATAGACCGGTCATGAACGCGTTTCCTTCAACATTTCCGCAAAGGTTGCGCTATGGTCCGAGCCGAAGCCGTGAATTTCCGCTTCCTGTCCGGTCTGTGGATCGCTAAGCGACAAGGCACCATTTTCCCACAAGGTGAGTTTGAACGGCGGCTCGGAACCAATGTCGGCGGCGGCGCGAACCTTCGCCATGCGCCGCATCGTTGCGCGGACAAAGCCGCCTTCACCAAAGCCAATTTCCATCACGGTTGCGCCGGTCTCCGCATCGGTCACCACCACAGCCCCGTCCGCGCGATCGGTGAATCGCAATTCCCGTTGCTGGGCCGGCATGATATGCTGGGCAGCACGCGACCCGTTGGGATCACCCGATTGCGGAATCAGTCCCCAGCTGACTGCCCCGGTCAGGGCCATTGTGAACAGCAGCAATATTGCCGCCGCAACCAATGCACCGCGTGGCACGGTTGGATCATGATCATGCGCGTGGCTCATGCCGCCAATCCTTCAAGTCCGATATCGTTGCTCCGGGTCGGCTTCGTCTCCTGCAAGGGAGCGATGGCCTGCACTTCCTGCGTCGCCTTGAACAGCAACACGGACACTCGTTGCGCTTCGGGAATCGAGCGCAACATCGGCTGCGGACGGACGAAGCGGAGCGAGCGGGCATGCGGCCAAAGCATCAAATACCCCAGCCGCGGCACGCCTTTCAGGGTGAGAACGATATTGCCTGTTCCACCGGCAAGTTGCTTCAAATTAGCCGATTCAAGCTCGCTCAGCGGCAGATTGATACATTTGTTCAGCGCCACGCCGATCCGCAGCACGAGACGCTTGTTGGTCAATGTATAAACCGTCGTCCGGGCGACGCCCCAGGCAAAGAGCACAAACATGCCGATCGTCACTGCGCCGAACGCCGTCACCGCCATCGCTGTTCCCCAGTCACCCCGAAACATGGCCGTGGCGACGATCACCAGGAAATAGACGAAGGCCAAACGGATATGCAGCGCGGACATCGCCATATTCTGCCAATCGGGCGCTCCCTGCCAGATGATATGCTCATCCTCTGGCAGTTCGCCCGGCAAACCGCGCGTCGGTTCATGATCATATTCGCTCATATCAGCGGCTCCTGCCGTTCCCGGTTCGCGTAAAGATAGCCGCCACCAAAATAGGCAACGATCCGCTCTTCTTCGTAAAAGGTGATCTCGTCTGCTTTGACCGGCACCGGCGCAGCGGCGAATTGTTCGGCATTCAGCGCGTCGATCACCACCTGCCTCGCTTTGCCTTTGACCTTTGACATCGCCATGGGTGCCAGCACCGTCTTGCCGCCAGCATCAATCTGCAGATAGCGGATGACATGCTCGGCATTGTCAATCCACAGGTCGGTGACGGTACCGGCAATTTTGCCATCGGCGCCGATCACCGCCATGCCCCGCGGGTCGGCGTCCTTCTTGTGCACGCTGATATGTCCGGCCAGACCAATCGGAACAATCCGATTATGGCCTTCGGCATTCAGATCCGGATGTTTCGACCGTTCTGCCCAGGATGCAGGGCCGATGCCGTCGACCAGCGGATTGCCGGTTGGATAATAAGGCGCGCCGGGTGAACGAAACGTCCGCGCGCCGGCAACATCCACTTTTTCACGCCCCTGTGTCGGGGTCGTCACGGTCCCGCGGCCGTAAGGCATCAGAAACGATTTTGGCGTCGCTGTCAGCATCGGTCCACCCGACGTATCGACACGCCCGGTGGTTTCATCTTCCAGCGGATAACCCTCCCGGCGATCTTCGCGGCGCAGATAGAAGATCAGCGTCAGGAAAAAGAGTACAAATGCAAAAAATACCAACTCGGTCACATCCAGTGTGCCTATCAGTTTCACGTCATCCATCGTTCGCTCTCCTCAAAATTCTTGTTGTCCAATCAGGTTGGAAATTCGCTCAACCCGAAGCCCTTACTCTCACCCATCAAACGCTCGTTGTCGCGGCCAATGACCGGGCCGAGCACGATCATCGTCACCAGCAGCAATATGATTTCCAGACAGAATACCGTGCCATAGCCGGTCGCCCGATCTGCCAGCGTTGCGCCCAGACCATCGGCCAAAGCGAAATAAGCCACGCCGTCCCGGATCAACCCGCCAAGCGCTATGCCCAGACCCGCGCAACTGGCCTGCACCGCTCCCCAGGCACCGAGCGCGAGGCCGGCATTGTTTGACCCTGATAATCCCATGGCGGCGATCATGGTGCCGACCGAGAATAGTCCGACACCGAAACCGATCACCGTGGCTCCGGCAAACAGCAGCGGAACAGACAGCAGCGGCGCTGCAAATATCGTCATCAGGAAAGCGGCTATGCCCGCCACCGCCCCCAGTCCGGCCAACCGCAGCGGATCGGCGCCAGCAGCCAGTCGCTTGCCGCTATAGGCAAAGGCAACCAGCGCACCCAATGCCCAGGTTCCGGTAAGCGCGGTCGTCGAACCGACCGACAGCGCCAGAATTTGGCCGCCATAGGGTTCGAGCAACGCGTCCTGCATCGCAAAGGCCATCGCGCCCAGTCCGATCGCCAGCAGCAGCCGCTTGGTATTGGGCTGCGCCGTAAATGACGCCCAGATTTCCGAGAAGCTCGGATTGACTTCGGTCGACATGGTGACTCTGGTGTTGCGGGCTTCCTGCTTCCACAGGGCAATGATATTCAGCGCCATGGTCAGCGCGCCTGCACCCTGGATGACCTGGACCAATTTGGTGGCCGTGAAGTCGGTCAGCAGATTGCCGATCGTGAACGCGGCCAGCATCATGCCGACCAGCAGCATGACATAGAGCAGAGCGACGACGCGCGGGCGCTTGTCATCAGGAGCAATATCCGTCGCCAACGCCAGACCTGCGGTTTGCGTGACGTGCATCCCTGCCCCGGTCAACAGGAACGAAAGGCAGGCCGCCGAAACACCCAGGACAAATGTGTCGGGGCGCGTGATCAATATTAGCGCGAACGGCATGATCGCCAGACCGCCAAATTGAGCCAGCGTACCAAACCAGATATAGGGCACCCGCCGCCAGCCCAGCACCGACCGATGGGTGTCGGAACGATAGCCAATCAGCGCCCGGAACGGGGCCACCAGCAAGGGAATGGCAATCATCAATGCGACGATCCAGGTTGGGGTATCCAGTTCGACAATCAACACACGGTTGAGGGTGCCGTTCAGCAATACCGCTGCCAGGCCAACGCTGACCTGAAACAAAGCGAGACGCAGCAAGCGCCCGAGGGGAAGCTCGCCGCTTGCTGCATCCGCAAAGGGCAAGAACCGCGTTCCCACGGCTTGCCAAAAAGTTACAGCGGATGGCCGTTCGTTCATGCGCGGCTGATTCCCATCGCTTGCGATTTGTAGAAGCCGCTCGAAACACGCTGAGTGAAATCGACATTCCAGCCTGTCATTTCCGATTCAATTTCCTGCTGCAGCCGGCTTTCAACGATCGGCTTGATCGCTGGCGAGCGATCATTGCGCGGAAATGCTTTGCCGGCAGCGTGCATGATTCTCAGCAACACCGTGCTCGGCGCAAAAGTGAAGGCGATCTGATTGGCGCGCGCAGACCATGCGTGCAGCACGCCCATGACATCGTGCAGATCATAATGGATCAGGGAGTCCATCGCGACCACATGATCGAATAGGCCAAGATCCCGATTGCGCATATCGCCGACGCGCCAGTCGATCGAAAGATGGCTAGGTGCGCGTTTTTGGGCGACATCGATCAGGCCCTGAGAAACATCGATCGCCACCACATCGGCACCGCGCTCAGCCGCAGAAATCGCCAACGCGCCGGTACCACAGCCCGCATCGAGCAACCGCATGCCATGCATGTCGGCTGGTAGCGACGACAGCAGCAGATTGCGCATTTCGTCACGCCCTGCCCGCACCGTGGCGCGAATACCGCTGACCGGCACATCCGACGTCAGATCCTCCCACGCCTTGCGCGCGGTCTTGTCGAAATAGGTTTCGAGCCGCGTACGGCTTTCCTGATATGAAGTAGAAGCCAAGCTATATCCCATCATTCAAATCCCAGAAATTCAAAAATGTCGCGATCCTTCATCGGTCTGGCGGCAACCGGATCGACGCCCTCCCATAGAGTTCGGGCGAGCTTCATATATTCCTGCCGTGCCTGTTCGACTTCCGGAGAATCCTCCATTTCGAACAGGGTGCATTTCTTCAGCCGCGACCGGCGGATCGCGTCGAGGTCCTTGAAATGGGCCAGACGCCGCATGCCGATCGCATCGCTGAACCGGTCGATCTCGTCGGTTTCCGCGGAGCGGTTGGCGACGACACCGGCGAGACGGACATTATAGTTTTTCGCCTTGGCGTTGATCGCTGCCACAATCCGGTTCATCGCGAAGATGCTGTCGAAGTCATTGGCGGCTACGACGACGGCGCTATCAGCATGTTGCAAGGGAGCGGCAAAGCCGCCGCAGACAACGTCGCCAAGAACGTCGAAAATCACGACATCGGTATCTTCCAGCAGATGATGCTGCTTGAGCAGTTTCACCGTCTGCCCGACGACATAGCCACCACATCCGGTGCCAGCGGGTGGTCCGCCAGCCTCGACGCACATCACACCATTATAGCCTTCGAACATGAAGTCCTCAACCCGCAGCTCTTCGCTGTGGAAGTCGACGGACTCGAGCACGTCGATCACCGTCGGCATCATCTTCTTGGTCAGGGTAAAGGTAGAATCATGCTTGGGATCGCAGCCGATCTGCAACACCCGGTGTCCGAGTTTCGAGAAAGCCGCCGACAGGTTGGACGAGGTCGTCGACTTGCCGATACCGCCCTTGCCATAGACCGCGAAAACCTTCGCGCCCTGGATCTTGTCATCGGGATCGAGGGCAACCTGGACACTGCCGTCGCCATCGGGCGGGGAGTCGCTTCCATCTAGGGTCATCTGCTTATCGCTCCTGTCATTCTGCTGCGACCAGGCCTTCAAGCCGGTCTTCCAAGTCATCACTGGCGTCTCTGAGGGCGGCCAGCGTCGCTGCGTCGGGGGTCCACAATTGCCGTTCGCATGCTTCGAGCAAGCGGTCGGCAACACGGGCGGATGATTTCGGATTCAGCTCTGCCAGCCGCGCCCGCATTGCATCGTCGAGGACAAATGTTTCGCTGATCTTCTGATAGACCCAGGGCGATACGGTGCCGGTCGTTGCCGACCAGCCCATCGTGTTGGTCACATGATTCTCGATTTCGCGCACGCCTTCGAAGCCGTGCTTGAGCATGCCCTCATGCCATTTCGGGTTGAGCATGCGGGTGCGGGTTTCGAGATCGATCTGCTCGCCCAGCGTGCGGACCTTGGCCGCCCCGCCCTGCGTGGCATCGACGATATAGACCGGTGCAGTCGAACCGCGCGCCTTTTCAACCGCCTTGCTCATGCCGCCCAGACCATCGACATAATGATCAATGTCGGTGACCCCAAGCTCGACCGATTCCAGATTCTGATAGGTCAGTTCAACGCCGGCCAGTTCGCTTTCCAGCAATTCGCGGTGCTGGGTCGGTACGCCGCTGCGGCCATAAGCATAGCCTTTGTGAGTCTCGAACATATTGGCCAGCTCGTCGGGATCGCTCCACGATCCTTCGTCGATCATCATGTTGACATTGGCCCCATAAGCGCCCTGCCGGTTGGAGAAGACGCGCAAGCTGGCTGTTTCCAGATCGCAATCATGCTGCGCTTGATGCGCCAGGCTATGTTTGCGGACAAAATTCTGATCGGTGGGCTCATCTGCCATCGTCGCGAGCCAGGTGGCTTCGGCAATCATCCGCGTTTGCAGCGGCAGCAGGTCACGGAAAATACCGGAGAGCGTGATCACCACATCGATCCGCGGGCGGCCCAGTTCCGCCAGCGGAATAAGCTGAGCGCCCGCGAGCCGGCCATAATCATCAAATCTTGGCCGCGCGCCAAGGAGGGCAAGGGCCTGTGCAATCTGCGCACCTTCGCTCTTCAAATTATCCGTGCCCCAAAGCACCATCGCGATGCTTTCGGGCAGCTTGCCACCGTCCGACAGATGGCGCTCGATCAGCTGCTCCGCCTGCGCAGCGCCTTGCATGCAGGCAAATTGGCTGGGGATGCGGAACGGATCAAAGCCGTGAATATTGCGGCCGGTGGGCAGCACATCAGGATTGTGCAGCAGATCGCCGCCCGGAGCAGGTGCGACAAAGGCACCGTCCAGCGCGCGCATCAATGAACCGAGTTCATCATTCGCATCCAGCCGGGCTTCAATATCGGCGCGTTCCATTTCGGGGTTGGCACCGGTCATCGCGGAGACAAGACTGTCGCGCTCTTCACCGGCGAGCTTGCCGCCAAAGACATGCAGACCTTGCGGGATCAGTTCGCGTTCAATCTCGTAGAGCCGTCCCGACAGGCTATCCATGTCGCCAGCTTCGATATCGAGGTCGGCACAATGGTCGCGGATCAGGATTTCAAGCTCTTGCTTTTCAGCTGCGTCATCGGCCACTGCCCGATAGCGCTCAAGCAAGGCTTTGAGTTCGGAGAACCCTTTGTACAAACCGGCTTCGGCAAGCGGCGGCGTCAAATAACTGATCAGGGTCGCGCCCGAGCGGCGCTTGGCGATAATGCCCTCGGAAGGATTGTTCGAGGCATAGAGATAGAAATTCGGCAGATCACCCAGCATCCGTTCCGGCCAGCAATCGCCGCTCAGACCGGCCTGCTTGCCGGGCATGAATTCGAGCGCGCCGTGGGTGCCGAAATGCAGCGCCGCATGGGCTCCAAAGTCTTCGCGGATATACCGATAGAAAGCGGAGAAAGCGTGGGTCGGGGCAAAATCGCCCTCGAACAGCAACCGCATCGGATCGCCTTCATAACCGAACGACGGTTGCACTCCGACAAAGACATTGCCGAAATGGGCGCCCAATATATGGATGCTCTGGCCATCGCTTTGCTGACGACCGGGCGCGGGTCCCCATTGCGCCTCGATTTCCCTGAGATACGGCTCCCGGCGGACATGGTTATCGGCGCTGATCCGGGTTGCAACATTGGCATCAGCGCCGAACTGGTCAGCATTGCCATAGAGTATGGCATTGCGAAGATCGTCAACCGTCTCCGGTGCGTCCACAGCATAGCCTTCGCTTTGCAAGCGATGCAGCGTGGCGTGGAGCGATTCAAATACTGCCAGATGGGCAGCGGTACCGGTTGCGCCCGCATTCGGCGGGAAGTTGAACAAAACGATGGCGAGTTTGCGCGCGCCCTTTTTGGCGCGGCGCAAGTTGATCAGGTTACCCACCTTGGCCGTCAGCGCTTCCGCGCGTTCGGGGCAGCTGTGCATCGCGCGGACGCTGTCATTGGCGGGGAATTTGCAGTTGCGGCTGCAACCGGTGCAGCCTTCCGGCGAACCGTCGGACCGACCGCCGAAGACACTGGGCGCAACCGCGCCATCCAGCTCGGGGATTGCCAGCATCATTGTTGTTTCAAGCGGCAGCAGGCCCATCTTGCCAGCGCCCCATTGCTCAAGCGACTGGAATTCAATCGGGTGCGCGGCGATATAGGGCACATCGAGACCGGTCAGCGTTTCGACCGCAGCATCAACGTCATTGTAAGCCGGGCCGCCGACCAGCGAAAATCCGGTCAGATTGATGATCGCATCAACCTGCGCCTTGCCGTCCTCAACAAAAAATTCTTCAATCGCTGGCCGCGCATCTAAGCCGTTGGCGAAAGCGGGAATGACCCGCAAGCCGCTGGCTTCCAGCGTCCGGATCATGCCGTCATAATGGCCGGTGTCGCGGCCCAGCAGATAAGACCGCAGCATCAGCAGGCCAACCGTGCCGGACGTCTGCTTAGCGGCGGGCAGTCTGGCCACGTCTTCGGTCAGCCGCTCTTTCAGATCGGGATGATAGACGCCCACCTCGGGATATTCGCGTGGCGGCTCGGCCGCCATCTGGCCAACCAACGCAGCGCGTTCGCCGGTTGCATAGCGGTCGATCAGTGAGCGGACCATATCGACGACATTGTCATCGGACCCGGCCAGCCAATATTGCATGGTCAGGAAATATTGCCGGACATCCTGCGCCGCACCGGGAATGAACCGCAATATCTTGGGCAGCCGCCGCAGCATTTTCATCTGGCCTGCACCGGAACTCGCGCCTGGCTTTTTCGAGCCGCGCAGCTTCTTCAGCAAAGCCAAAGGCCCCTTGGCCGGCTTGTCCATGCTGTAACTGCCGAGCCGGGTCAGTTTCACGATATCCGCCGACGACATCAGCCCGACAATAGCGTCACAATCATCACGCCGCTCGAGCAGTGCGGGACGGATCGCCTGCACATGGTCTTCGAGAAACAGCATGGTCGCGATAATGATATCGGCCTTGGCGATATCGGCCTTGGCGCGATCCAATACCATGGGATTGCGGTCCCAGTCCGATGCTGCATAAATACCGATACTGATATTGTCGTTTGCCATACGCTTGTTGGCGCGTTCAACTGCGCCGGCAAGATGATTGTCCAATGTGACGATGACCACGCGGACGGATGGGCTGGCGCTAGCGGGCATAATGAGCCTTTGCTTCGTACAGCGTCGCCAGCTCGATCGTGGCGACGCCCTGTTCGGAGGCAAATGTTTCGGTGTTCCGCTTTGCTTTGCCCCGGACAAAGAACGGAATTTTTTTGAGCTCGCGCTGGGCATCTTCGCTCCACACAGCCTCGGTATCATTGGCAGGAGCCGCGATCGCGTCTTCCTTGACCGGCGCCGAATGACCGGGGCCGAGATGCGAGGCGCCGGCATGATCGTTGAACTCGAAATCGTCGCGGAACATGGTCAACAGATGCTCTTCCAAGCCCATAACCAGCGGATGGACCCATTCGTCAAAAATCACGTTCGCGCCTTCGAAACCCATGTGGGGCGAGTAGCGCGCGGGAAAATCCTGGACATGGACCGGAGAGGAAATCACCGCACAGCCGATGCCAAAACGCTTGGCAATATGCCGCTCCATCTGCGTGCCGAGCACCAGCTCGACCTGCGCGTCCTCGATCGCCTGTTCGACCGCGAGATGATCGTCGGTGATCAGCGGCTCGACCCCGTAGAGCTTCGCGGCCGCCCGAACATCGCGGGCATATTCGCGGTTGTAGCAGCCCAAGCCAACAACCTTGAAGCCAAGCTCCTCGCTGGCGACCCGTGCTGCGGCCACCGCATGTGTGCCATCACCAAAGATGAAAACCCGTTTGCCGGTCAGATAATTGGAGTCGATCGAACGACTCCACCACGAGAGGCGCGACAGCCCCTCTTTGAGCATTGGCTCAGGATCGACGCCGGCCAGTTCAGCCACTTCACGGACAAAATCTTTTGTCGCACCGACGCCGATTGGCACGGTACGAACAGCCGGCTGGCCAAATTCGCGCTTCAGATAGTCCGCAGCCAGATCACCCGTTTCCGGATAAAGCACGATATTGAAATCCGCCTCACCCAGCCGGGCGATATCGGCAGCACAGGCACCCAGCGGGGCAGTGACATTGACATCAATGCCCATCTTTCCGAGCAAGCCCGTAATTTCTATAATATCATCGCGGTGGCGAAACCCGAGCGCCGTCGGCCCAAGCAGATTGACCAGCGGCCGCCGACCATTCTTGTCACTTGCCCGCCGGGTCTTGTCGCTCAAGGTGCGGACAATCTGATAGAAAGTTTCAGCGGCGCCCCAATGTTCCTTGCGCTGATAGCTGGGCAATTCGAGCGGAATGACCGGGATCGGCAAGCCCATCTTTTCGATCAGGCCAGCGGGGTCATCCTGAATTAGCTCGGCGGTGCAAGACGCGCCGACCAGCATCGCATCGGGTGCGAAGCGTTCAACAACATCCAGCGCTGCGGTCTGGAACAGCTGCGACGTATCCTTGCCGAGATCGCGCGCTTGAAAAGTCGTGTAGGTGACCGGAGGCCGCTTGCCGCGCCGTTCGATCATGGTGAACAGCAGGTCGGCATAAGTATCACCCTGGGGCGAGTGCAGCAGATAGTGAATGCCTTCCATCGCGGTCGCGACCCGCATCGCTCCAACATGGGGCGGGCCTTCATATGTCCAGACGGAAAGCTGCATCTCTATACCCTCAGCACATCGCGGCGGCGCAGTGGCCGGGCAAAAAGTTCGGCAAGATCGCCAGCCTGGTCGAAACCGTGGATCGGCGAAAAGACCAGTTCGATCGCCCATTTGGTCGACAGGCCTTCCGACTCCAGCGGATTGGCAAGGCCAAGACCGCAGACCGTCAGATCGGGTTTTGCCGCGCGAACGCGGTCCAGCTGCTTGTCGACATCCTGGCCTTCGCTGAGCTGTACACCCGCTGGCAGCGCGGCGAGCTCTTGCGCCAGATGGGTGCGGTGCAGATAGGGCGTGCCGACCTCAGTCAACACCATGCCCAGTTCATTGGCAAGGAAACGCGCCAGCGGAATTTCCAGCTGCGAGTCGGGCATGAAGAAAATAGACTTGCCCGCTAGCCGCTCGCGCTGATGCGCAATCGCCTTCAATGCACGCTGTTGATATGGCGTGAGCACCGCATCGAAATGATCCTGATCGACACCATATTCGTCCGCTGCTGCTTGCAGCCAGCTGGTCGTGCCCTCGACGCCAAAAGGAAACAGCGCATCAAGCCGCTGCGCACCCCGTTCTTTCAAACATTGCGCCGTATCGCCCAGAAAAGGCTGGGCGAGCAGGAAGCGCGTGTTCGGACCGACACCAGGCAAATCCGCAACCGCGCGCTCTGGCAGGCTAGCGACATTATCGATACCCAGTTCGGCAAACAGCCGCATGAACTGGTCTTCGACAATATCGGGCAGCGACCCGACGATGATCAGGTTGGCCGGTGCATCAGCTGCCAGCACCGGCATAACGGGAACCAGCGATGCCAGGCAGGCGTCTTCACCTTCGGTAAAGGTCGTTTCAATGCCGCTGCCGGAATAGTTGAGCACACGCACCCGCGGCGCATGTTTTGCACCCAGACGTTGCGCCGCCTTGGACAGGTCCAGCTTGATCACTTCCGAGGGGCAACTGCCGACCAGAAACAGCGATTTGATCTCGGGCCGGCGGGCAAGCAGCTGATCGACGATCCGGTCGAGCTCTTCATTCGCATCGGCCAGCCCGGCCAGATCCCGCTCTTCCATGATCGCAGTCGCAAAACGCGGCTCGGCAAATATCATCACGCCGGCGGCCGACTGCAGCAAATGGGCGCAGGTGCGCGATCCGACGACCAGGAAGAATGCGTCCTGCATTTTGCGGTGCAGCCAGACGATTCCAGTGAGGCCGCAAAAGACTTCCCGCTGGCCGCGTTCTTTCAGAACCGGCGCGCAATCGCTCCCATTGGCTTTGGCAAGAGGCAGCACGGCGTTCATGCCGCCACCGCCATTGGCTGCGTACCTTGCAGCCTTGCCATTCTAAGCTTCCAGAGAAACTGTCCAGCGTTGATGACATAAGTGGCATAAGCGGCCAGCGCGACATAAAATTGCTGTTGCACCGATCCCCAGCCGCCGAACAGCATCACCAGATAAGCGGTGTGCAAGGCGAGCACCGCCATGCTGAAAACATCTTCCCAGAAGAAGGGGCGTGCAAAAAGCCATTCATCAAAAACGGCTTTTTCCCAGATCGAGCCGGTGATCATGATCGTGTATAGAATCAATGTCTTCAGCAGAATCGAAATTTCGGCCGCTGATTCACCCTCTCCGGTGAATAGAAATCGTATCACTAGTGTTAAACTGCACAAGAAAACAAGAAACTGGATCGGCGCCAACACCCCCTGAACCAGCGTCCAGACCGACTCGTCACGCCGTTTGCGTTGCGCGTCAGTGTACAATGAGAAGGACTGGCCAGTCCCAGCTAGAACCCCGCTTTGCGCATTCCTCGAACCTGGATTCTTCTGCTCCATCATGTGATGATCGACCGCTCCCAATGTTGCAACATGCAGACTAAGTCAGTTTTGGATAAAGTGTCAAGTTTTTTAGACGTCCAATTTATTAGACACATTAGCGATTGTCAGCTAATCAAAATTGACATAGCTTGCGACTCGCTTGAGACCGAAAGGGTCCGAGTGGCCGACGTTATGTCACGCCGACCAGACTTTTAGGGGAGTCTGCAAATGCCTACTGATTTTGGGATATCCGAGCTCAGATCCAAACTCGACGATTGGCGCTCAACTTGGAAAATAATGACATCCGAGGGTGCTGGCGCGGAGGAACGCGACAAGACAAGACTTCCTGAAAAGGATGAACCTGACAATGCCGGCTACGACTTATCTCTCTTGATCCAGAATCTGGTCATACCCAAGCTGATCGCAGATCGGCAAGAACCTGGCTACCGGCTCTATGAGCAAGAACTGACCGCTGAAAATTCGGCAGGTCCCGCGAATGCGATCACCGCGGAAGACGTCGAAAAATTTTCCCTCCTCTCAACCACCAGCGATGCCCGCGAGTTGCTCGACTTTGTCGATAAATGTCTTGCCAATGGCAGCTCGGTAGATTCAATCTATGTTGATCTGCTGGCACCAACAGCCCGCCGGCTTGGTGAATATTGGGAGTCCGATGAACGCGATTTTGTCGATGTCACGATGGGCCTCTGGCGCATTCAGGAAATATTGCGCGAGCTAACCTTGCGTATCCCCCCGCCCGCCCTTGCCGGCTTCGGGCAACGGTCAGCGCTATTTTCCACCATGCCGGGAGAACAGCATAGCTTTGGCACGCTGATGATCGCCGAATGCTTTTATCGTGCCGGTTGGGATGCCGATATTATGATCGAGCCAAGCCAGTCGGAGCTGATCGGGAAATTCGCTGGTCGGCACTATGACCTCATCGGATTGACCGTGAGTCTGGATTACCCTAAGGCCACTTTGTCCGGTTTGGTCAATGCGATCAGGTCGGTGTCTAGCAACCCTGAAACGCGAATAATGATGGGCGGGCGCGTCATCAACAATGACCCCGGTTTGATTGAAGAATGTGGAGCCGATGCAACAGCCGCCGATGCGCCTTCAGCGGTAAAATTGGCCGATGACCTGGTTCCGCTAAAAGCCAATATATTTGAAAGTTTAGTATAGATTATGACGAACGCCGATGAATATTCTGAAACCAGCTGATCACCGCATTCCCTTCGGCGATGCGGATGCAATTTTCGACGGCTTCTCGAAAGATGACGTGATTGAACTCGCCTATGCATCGGGCGACTTCATGCTGGCCATTGATGAGAGCGGCAATATTGTCGACGCAGCCGTGAATGCGGCCGATCATAGCTTTGTATATCAATGGGTTGGGCACAAATGGTCCGATACCGTTGCCATCGACAGCGTGCCCAAGATCGAACAGATGCTGGGCGGTGCGCATGACGCCGCGCTCGAATGGCGGCAGGTCAATCATCCCCATGAAGATGGTGACATCCCCGTCCGGTATAAAGTAATCCGACCGGCAAATAACGGTTTCGCGTTGGCGATCGGTCGCGATTTGCGCACCGTCGCAATGCTGCAGCAACGGCTGTTGAAAACGCAACAATCGATGGAGCGGGATTATCTCAATCTACGGCAAACCGAGACCCGCTATCGCCTTTTGTTCGATAACATCTCTTACCCGGTTCTGATTATCGAGGCGGATAATCGTCTGATCCAGCAAGCGAATCGGGCCTGCCACGCGCTGATGGGATGTGCCCCCGGTTCATTGGACAAGAAAGATGTTTTGGCGCTCGTGGACGAGGCGGACTATGCTTCGTTGATCGCCTATTTGGGCGCCGCCTCGGTCAATGGCGCGGCCGAACCCGTTACCACCCGGTTGACCGAGCGGACCGGCACGGTAAAAATATCGGCGTCCCCGTTCCGCCAATCCGGCAAGCAATATCTGCTGCTCAATATCGATGACGGCACCCATGACGTGCCGAGCAAAACCTCTGACCAATATGTTCTGGATGCGGTCGAGCAAATGCCCGATGCCTTCGTGCTGACCGACGACAAGCAGGACATCATTGTTGCCAACAAGGCATTCGCCGAACTGGTCCAGACGGGTTCTGTCGAGCAGCTCCTGGGTCAGTCCCTGAACCGGTTCATCGGGCGCCCGGAAGTTGATCTCGGTCTGCTCAGAAAGCAGCTCAAGGATCATCAGAATGTTCGCAATTTCAGCTCGGTCGTGAATGATCTGAGCGGCGGTTCCGAGCCCGTAGAAATATCGGCGATCATGATCGAACGGGACCATCCGATTTACGGCTATTCGATCCGCAGCGTCGGTCGGCGCGAACGGGATTTGCCGCAAGCAATCGGTGATCGTCCGCGTAGCGTCGATCAATTGACCGAACTGGTCGGGCGCAAGCCGCTGAAGGAAATTGTCCGCGAAAGTACCGACCTGATCGAGCGCATGTGCATCGAAGCGGCGCTTGCTCATACGTCGGACAATCGCGCCTCGGCGGCTGAGATCTTGGGCTTGAGTCGACAGAGCCTCTATTCAAAATTGCATCGCCACGGGCTTGGCAATTTGACCGGAAAAGACCGCCCAAACTAGACTTTTCGAGCTGCCAAGCCAGTCTCTAACTTTAGACATATTTAATGTCCAATTAATTTGACACTTTGACGGACAAGGCATAGCTTGCTGGCTATGGCAGACTCGATACTTTCCCCTCGATCGGCCCGCGTTCCTGCGGTGAAAGACATCATTCAGCTGACCAAGCCCGTCACCTGGTTTCCGCCGATGTGGGCGTTCATGTGCGGCGTCGTGTCTTCGGGCATTTCCATAACCGAAAACTGGCTATTCCTCGTCGTCGGAATAGCGCTGACCGGACCGATCGTCTGCGGCACCAGTCAGGTCATCAACGACTGGTGCGACCGGCATGTCGACGCGATCAACGAACCGGACCGACCGATACCATCTGGCCGCGTTCCCGGACTGTGGCCGGTGTGGATTGCGCTGGCCGGGTCGGCGATCTCGCTGGCTGTCGCGGCGGCGCTGGGCACTTGGGTTTTGCTGGCAACCTGTGTCGCGCTGTTTTTTGGCTGGGCCTATAGCTCCCCTCCCTTTCGGTTCAAACGCAGCGGCTGGATCGGGCCGATGGTGTGCGCCCTCAGCTATGAGGGGCTGTCCTGGTTTACCGGCGCAAGCGTTATGGCAGGCGGCCTGCCCCCGACAAATATTATCGTGGTACTTCTTCTCTACAGCCTCGGCGCCCATGGCATCATGACGCTAAATGATTTCAAGGCGGTCGAGGGAGACCGCGCCACCGGCTTGCGGTCCCTGCCCGTCACCATGGGGGTCAGACCGGCGGCATTGCTCGCGTGCGGCGTGATGGCCGGCGCGCAATTTGCGGTGATTGCCCTGCTTATCGCGGAAAATTTGATCCTGTCCGCTTCGGTCGTGGGCCTGTTTACGGCGATCCAGCTGGGATTGATGGTGCGGTTGGTCGGTAATCCGGCAAAATTTGCACCCTGGTACAACGCCACGGGCGTCTCGCTCTATGTCTTTGGCATGCTGGCCGCAGCACTCGGTCTGGGGAATTATATATGATGGCAACACAAACCCCAATCTCGGGCTTGAGCTGGTTTGGCATCGTCCGGCTTGGCACGGTTCAGGCGGCGATCGGCGCGATTGTGATGCTGGCAACCTCGCTGCTCAACCGGGTGATGGTGGTCGAATATACGACAGCCGCTGCGATTCCCGCGGCGCTGGTTGCCTGGCATTATGCGGTGCAGCTCAGCCGGCCTTTGTGGGGCTATGGCTCCGACCGCTCGCCGCGCCGTACGCCATGGATCATCACCGGCATGGGAATATTGGCGCTGGGCGCGATCCTCGCGGTCGATGCGACAATCATGATGGCAAACCCGGGTGTGTTTGCCGCCATAGTCGGTATCGTCGCCTTTACCATGATCGGCATCGGCGTCGGAATTTCCGGCACCGCATTGCTGGCGTTGCTCGCGTCGCGGGTCGCCGTGGAAAGAAAGCCCGCCGCCGCTGCGATCAGCTGGACGATGATGGTTGCGGGAATTGTTGTCGCCGCCGGCGTATCGGGCGCCTATCTTGACCCATTTTCGGAAGCCAGACTGGCGATCGTCTGCAGCCTGGTGGCGCTCGGGGCGTTCAGTCTGGCGATGCTGGCATTGCGCGGAGTGGAAGATCGCTTCATCGCTGTCGATCAGGCACAGCCTGACAAAGCGACTTATGATTTCAAATCCGTACTGACCGAGATCTGGCAGGAGAAGCAGGCCCGGCGGTTTACCTATTTCGTCTTTATCTCGATGCTCGCTTACAGCATGCAGGACCTGATCATGGAGCCCTTCGCCGGCCTGATTTTTGAAATGACGCCAGGTGAGTCCACCCAGCTTGCCGGCTTGCAGCATAGCGGGATTTTGCTCGGCATGATTGTCGCTGGGGCGGGCGGCAGCGCCTATGCCAAGCGTTATGGCCCCAATTTGAAATTGTGGATCGTCACCGGCTGCATCGGTTCCGCGGTGATGCTGGCGGGTCTTTCAGCTGCGGCAACGACCGGCGGCGCGTGGCCATTGCGCGCCAATATATTCGGCCTGGGCATCGCCAACGGCGTCTTTGCCGTCGCTGCCGTGAGCGCGATGCTCGGCCTCGCCAGCAAGGGCAAGACTTCCGGCGAGGGCGCTCGAATGGGCGTCTGGGGCGCATCGCAAGCCATTGCTTTCGGTATGGGCGGCCTGATCGGCGCAATTGTCGTCGATCAGCTGCGCAACCTGATGGGTGAAGATGTCACCGCATTCCAGATTGTCTTCGCCGTCGAGGCAATCATGTTCATCGCCGCCGCTCTGGTCGCGACGGGCACGACCATGACACGGCCAGCAAGCGCCAAGGAGGCAATGAAGATATGAACCAGCAAACAGACTATGATGTCGTCGTGGTTGGCGGCGGACCATCAGGAGCAACCGCAGCCAATGATCTCGCATTACAGGGCCATAAGGTCATGCTGCTCGACAAGGCCGGACGGATCAAGCCGTGCGGCGGCGCAGTCCCTCCCCGCCTGCTCAAAGACTTTGATATCCCGCAATCGCTGCTGGTCGCTCACGCGCATTCGGCCCGAATCATTGCGCCATCGAACAAGAAAGTGACGATGCCGGTCGGTGACGGTTTTGTCGGCATGGTCGACCGCGACCAGTTTGACGAATGGTTGCGCGACCGGGCCAGTGAATCCGGCGCTTGCCGAATGACCGGAAAATGCGAAGATGTAACAACCGATGCTGCGGGCATTGCGACAGTGACATTCCGCAGCGACCGGAGTTCCGATCTGGAGACCGTCACTGCGCGCGCAGTGATCGGCGCCGATGGCGCGCGCTCCCGCGTCGCCCAGAAATGCCTGCCCAATGCCGAACGCGTACCCTGTGTCTTCGCCTATCACGAAGTCGTGAAGGTGCCCGAGACCATCGACGCGGATTATGAAGCGGACCGCTGCGATGTCTATTACCAAGGCCATCTCTCGCCGGACTTTTATGCCTGGGTATTCCCGCATGGCGAGCATATGAGCATCGGCCTTGGCAGCGCCAACAAGGGCTTCCCCTTGCGCGAAACAACCCGGCTGATGCGCGAGCAGACCGGCTTTGCGCACTGGGAAACCGTGCGCAAGGAAGGCGCGCCGATTCCTCTGAAGCCGCTCAAGCGCTGGGACAATGGCCGGAATGTGGTGGTCGCCGGCGACGCGGCCGGCGTGGTCGCCCCGTCGTCTGGCGAAGGTATCTACTACGCGATGACCGCTGGCCGGATGAGCGCGCAGGCGGTAAATCTTTTCCTCGAGACCGGCGACGCCAAGGCGCTCAAGACAGCTCGCAAAAGCTTCATGAAGGCCCATGGCCGCGTCTTCTGGATCCTGGGGATCATGCAATATTTCTGGTACAAGAATGACAAGCGCCGCGAGCGGTTTGTCAAAATGTGCGATGATCCCGATGTCCAGCGCTTGACTTGGGAAGCCTATATGAACAAAGAACTGGTCAAGCGTGATCCGCTGGCGCATGTGAAGATATTCTTCAAGGACCTTGGTCACTTATTTGGATTGAAAGCCGTAGAGAGATGAACCGAGCCGCCATATTCCCGATTATCATCGCAGCAACGCTCGCCTTGATAACGGCAATGGTCGGCGGCTCGATTACCGTCCTCAACGACTGGTATTATACGCTTCAACAGCCATCCTGGGCGCCGCCCGGATATATGTTCGGTATCGTCTGGACGACGATCTTCGCATTGATTGCGCTCGCCGGTTTTCTCGGCTGGCAGAAAGCGCCGTCACGGCGCACCGCGGAAATCATGCTCGGCCTGTTTGCGCTCAATGGTTTTCTCAATCTCAGCTGGAGCTTTCTGTTCTTCCGGATGGAACGGCCGGATCTGGCCTTTTACGAACTGATCGCGCTGTGGCTATCGATTCTGGCGCTGATCGTCTTTTGCGGCCGCTTTTCCAAAAGCGCATCCCTGCTGCTCGTCCCCTATCTCGTCTGGGTGACAATCGCGGGTATGCTGAATTACCAGATTGTCGCGCTCAACGGCCCCTTTGGATAAGATGCCGCGATGACGGAGTTTTTCACTAGCGGGCATGCGGTCGATGTCGTGCTCGCTGTGTTACTCGCGGAAGCCTTATTGCTCAAATTTCGTGGAACATCATGGCCCGAGATTGCGGGTGCACTGCTGCCCGCCGTGTTGATGATGTTGGCGCTCCGGGCTGCTCTTACAGGCGCAACATGGCCGATGATTGCAATCCCGCTGACGCTTGCCTTCCCCGTGCATGTCTACGATCTGCATCGCCGCAAGTTGTTGCGGAAAGACTGAGCTTCGGTTTCTTGCCGCTAAGACGGCCAAAACAAAAGCCCGACATTTCTGCCGGGCTTTTGTTTTGTTGATATCGTGGTTAGCCCGATGGCTAAGGCACGATCAATATTCGGGCGCGTAATGATGCTCGATTGCCCAGAGATACCAGTTGTCGACCACGGTGCCGGTCAACAGGATACCGATACCACCGGTCAGCGGGCAGAGCACTGCGAACCACCAGGCCCAGCGATGGATCGATTCCATCGTCGCGTTGAAGCCCATCGTCCATCTCCAGAAGAGCGCTGCGCGTTCTGAAGCGGTGCCGCGATCCGTGATCTGCTCGAGCTCGCGTTCGCCGCCATAGCGACCGACTGCCAGAATGGTCGCCCCGTGCATGGCGAACAGCAAGGCCGAGCCATAGAGGAACACGATCGAAAGCGCGTGGAACGGATTGTAGAACAGGTTGCCATAGGTCAGCGAGAAATTGTTGGTCCATTCCAGGTGCGAGAAAATACCGAACGGCACCGCCTGCGCCCACTCGCCCATGAAGAACGGGCGGATGAAACCGAGCACCAGATACAGCCAGATAGCACTGAGAAAGGCCCACGAGACATGTGTGCCCATGCCAAGCGCTCTTGCCCGGCGATAGGTACGAACCCACCACAGCAAGATTGATGTGGTCAGGAAAAAGCCAGCCAAAATCCACCAGCCACCATCCCACAATGGTACGAACGGAGTGAAACCATATTCCGCCGCTGGCGGGTCAAGCGTTAGCCAGAAAAACTGGCGAACAAATTCAACGGGATCCCAATTCACCGAAGCCAGCATGTTCAAACCGATAATCTCTATGGCGAAAAAGCCGAAGAGCAAGGACGCAATGCCCAGCCAGCCGAGATAGATCGGGCCGATCTGCGCCTGACCGAATTTCCCCATCCAGTAGCTGAAAGCGGTGTCCTTGGTCCGGCCTCCGGCTTCGTAAGCCGACAATGGAATGCCCATTTCGGGGGCATGAGCCAGTTGCACTTGCGTAAAAATATTTTGATATCGTGCCATCTAACTATCCTCCCCTTAAGACCAAATCGGAATGTTGCGCCACCATTCCCACCATTCCGGCCAGCCTTCTGCGTAGAGCGGTCCGGCAATGATAATGCAGACCGCGCTCCAGAAACCGGCGTTCAGCGCCAGGAACAGGCCGAGACGGTGAATACCGATCGTGCCGACCGAATAGCCGATGAAATCGCGGAAAAACGTATCTTCATATTCCGGCGTCTTGACCGTCTCGCCTTTCTTCGGATTGACCGCAGAAAGGATCAGCGCACCGTGCAGCGCGAGAGCAAAGGTCGTGGTGAAGAAGAATGACACCGCGATCATATGGGCCGGATTATAATGGAAATTCACATATTGATATCCGGTATTGGATACCCAGTCGAGGTGGCTGAAAATACCGTACGGAAAGCCGTAGCCCCAGGCGCCGAGCAGAAACGGGCGAAAGATCACCAGCGTCACATAAGCCAGAATGGCAACACCAAAAGCGATCGGAACGTGATAGCCCATGCCCAGTTTTCGGCATATCTCCACTTCGCGCAACGCCCAGGTGATGAAGGCACCGGTCGCGCACATGGTAATGATCTGCCAGAAGCCACCCTCTTTCAGCGGAGCCAGCGCCAGACCATATTTCACATCCGGCGGATTGATCGATATGAGCCAGGGGTTCCACGTATCGCCAAGCGATGCTGCGTAAAAGATCAGCGCCGTGCCCAATATTGCGAATATCGCCGACAATACGCCGAAAAAGCCGACATAGAACGGCCCTATCCAGAAATCGAAAAGATCCCCGCCGATAAGCGTCCCGCCTCGGACACGATATTTTCTCTCAAAGCTTAACAGCGACATAGCAAATTCCTCTGCCACCACGATCGGTGTGCAAATTTCGAGCCTAAGAAATCTCCCCTGTGGGAGGCACGACACTTTCGCGTCGTGACCTCCAAAGGGCTTGGGTTCAGGTTAGTCGTTCAGACTGTTCCAGCGATGCCGTAGCAGCTGGACCCGCTCCTGGGCCTTCAATCCAGTTGAAGCGATCGGTGCTCAACAGGATGAAATGGATCAGAAGAGCCAGAACAAACAGGAAGATTGCCAGAGCAACCAAGGTCCTGCGCGGATCAAATATTAGCCAAAGTCTCCACATGATTCTGTCTCCCTATACCAAGAACGAGGTGATGGTTGCCTGCGCAACCTGGACACCATCATTCAACATTGCGTAGCCATTGACACCGGGTAACCAGGGCCGCCACATCCATACCAGCACGTGCGCAATGATTGCGATGATGGTAAATCCGATGAAGCTGCTCACAAAAATCTTGTGAAACTCCTTGGCCTCTTCCGGGGTCAGATAAGCTCCGGGACCGAAACGGTCGTCACTTAAATCGCTCATATTTCCTTCTCCAGTTTAGCCCCCTGAAAGCCGCACAAGGCGCCTCCCACGGGTATTGCCTTGACGACACCCATTGTCGCTAAGGTTGCGGACACTGGACGTCGGTCCAGCGAATATCTGGGGATATCCACGCATATCATGCGTTTTCCCCTTGAAGCATGGTCGCTGCCAACCGGTCGGCAGAGACATTGTCCTCGCCAGCCAGCCGGGCGCTGCGCTCGGCGGCGTCGCGCAGTCTCTTGGCGGCGGAAATTCGGACCAGTACGGGCTGCGATTCGACGATCGCATCCAGCTTTTCCTTGGCATCCATGTCCCAGCTTATCGGAACATCCTTGCGCGATGGCGTGGCCATGCCTGCGTCCATCTGGGTGGACAAGGGCAGGATATGGAACAGCGCATCGAACAGCGCGTTGCACACTTCCTGCACCAGATAGGTCGCCCCGGAGTAGCCCATATAAGGCGTGCCCGTGTGCCGGCGGATCGCTGCGCCCGGAAAGGACGCCGGAATGAACATGCCGCGCGCACCGGTCTCGGCCATATACATCCGCTCGTTATAGCTGCCGAACACCACGAACGGTGGGCTGTCGGCGATCGTATCCTTGATCGTCTGATTGTCGGTCTTGGTGCCGGCGGTGCGACTGATCGCAAAGGCACAGGGCAAACCCATGTCATTCTCGAGAAAATTGCTGATCCCGCGGGCATAGGTTTCGTTGGCGACTATGCCGAAATTGGCGGTACCAAAGAAATCCTGCGTCACCGAGCGCCACAGGTCCCACAACGGTTTGATCGTGGTGTGCTTTTCCTTTTCGATGAACGGCTCCGGATCGAGACCGGTCATCTCGCCGAGCTGGCGCAGGAACTTTGTCGTCGATTCCAGCCCGATCGGTGCCTGCAGATAGGGCCGTTCGAGCAGCTCGCAAAGATTGCGGCCAAATTCGCGGTACATGCAGACATTGACCGATGCATTGGCCAGCTGCCTTATATCGGCGAGATGGCTGCCCAGCGGGAACACCATATTCACTTCGGCGCCGATGCCCTCGATCAGCCGCCGGATCTCGGCGACATCGGAGGGCATGTTGAACATGCCGTAGGACGGCCCGATGATATTGATCTTCGGTTTCTCGCCCTCCTGCAGCACCTTCGGCTTGGGCATTTTCTTCGGCCCGAATTCGGTCCACAGCCACGACAAGGCCCGGTCCTCGGACTGCCACTGGTCCTCGTCGATCGTGCGCGGCAGGAAGCGCTTGATATTGGTGCCTTCGGGTGTCACGCCGCCGCCGATCATCTCGGCGATCGAACCGGTGACGACCACGGCGGGTAGATCCGGGTCGAGCGACCGCCATGCGCGGCGCATTGCGCCTTCGGTGCCGGTCTTGCCCAGCTCTTCCTCGCCAAGCCCGGTCACGACGATCGGCAATTCATGCGGCGGCAAGCCGTCGGTATAATGCAAAACCGATGTCACCGGCAGATTTTCGCAGCCAACCGGACCATCGATGATCACCTGCAACCCCTTGATCGCGGTGAACGCATAGACCGCGCCCCAATAGCCGCCTGCCCGGTCATGATCGAGAATCAGCGTCATACCAGCCTCTCCCCAATCCACCCCGTTCGGGCTGAGCCTGTCGAAGCCCAATTGCCAGTGTGCAAATCACCCTTCGACAAGCTCAGGGCGAACGGCAGGGTCGGTGCAAAACCGCTCATGAGCCAATCGCCTCCGCCGCTTTTGCCGCAGCCGCATTTTGCGCAGCATATTTGGCCTTGAACTTGGGCCGGTCGGTCGGCGTGTCTTCCCATATGCCAGAGGTGTAACCCTCGCCCACACCTTTGAAAAATTCGCGCATCCGGTCGAACCGTTCCTTGTTCGCCATCGCCGCATTGACCACCTGAGCCAGACTGCCCGCTCCGGCAGGACCCATCAGCGGCCGCGCCGAAATCAGGTTGGTGAAATAGAGCGCCGGTATAGCCTTCGCCTTGGCATGCTGGACAACCGGCGTCGTCCCGATCGCCAGATCCGGACCATATTCCTCAACCGCAGCAATATCTTCTTCCAGACTGGCGCGGAAATTGACGCGAACGCCTTTCGCTTCGAGCCATTCCCGATCGGGATCCGACCATTTTGTCTTGGGACAGGCGGTGCCGACATAAGGCACATCCGCGCCGCTTTCGATCAGCAGCCGCGCGACCAGCAGCTCCGATCCTTCATAACCGGAAACCGTAATCCGGCCATTGACCGGCATCGCGGCGAGCGCTTTGGTGATCGCAGGAAGAAAGGCGTTATGCGCCTCGGCGATTTGATTGGAACTGGCGCCCGTCGCCTCGCCGATCGCCTGCAACCATGCAGCCGTGCCGTCGCGGCCAACCGGAGCAGAACCGATGACCTTGCGTCCCGCCGCTTCAAACTGCCGAACACTGGCGGTGTAGAAGGGATGGATCGCCGCAATCACGGCGCCATCGAGTGCAGAGTAAAGCTCGCGCCATTCGCGGGTTGGCACAACGGGCCCCGCCGCGAGGCCCAGCGGCTCGAGCATATGCCCAATGCCAACCGGATCAGCCGGGAACATTTCACCGAGCAACGTGACAGACGGTTTCGCGGCAACCTCGTTCGGTGCTGCCACCGGACCCTGCTCCGCTTCCTCGCGGGCATATTTCAGCATCGCGCCAGCGAGAACGTCCTTCGCTTCGGCATGGGTGGGAACGCCAAAGCCGGGCACATCGATACCGACAATGCGAACACCATTGATCGAGTCCGGCAACAACCGCAGCGGCACACCGCTGGCGGTCGGCACGCACAGATTGGTGACGATGATCGTGTCATATTTTTCCGGATCGGCCATCAGTTCGACCGCTTCCTTGATGTCCTCGAACAGCTTGCCGGTGACCAAAGTTTCCGAACTGAACGGGACATAGCCGACGCTGCGCCGTGCCCCGTAAAAATGCGAGGTGAAGGTCAGGCCATAGACGCAGCAGGCCGAGCCCGAGAGGATCGTCGCCGTCCGCCGCATTCTGAGGCCGACGCGCAGCGAGCCAAAGGCCGGGCACATCGACTGCGGCTGATCATGCGGACCAACCGGATAGTCTTTTTCATATTGATCGAGAATTTCCGACTTGCCGGCTTTCTTTGCAGCCTCGCGCATCGTGTCGGCGCCGCCATGACAGCCGCTGCCCTCGCCGCTTGTTGCCGGGGCCGGAGCGAGATCGATCCGGTCCGGGGTACGTGTTGTCGGGGTGCTGATCTCAGACATCCATCAAACCTCGTCGTAGATCACTTCGAGGGATGGCTTTTCTTCATAGGTGCCGCCGCGCATATCCGCCTGGGTGGCTGGAATAAGCTGGACATTACCGCCCGTTTCGTCGGGCGAGAAGAGGCCCAGCAGACCGTCCTGCTCCAACGGTGTCGGCTGCTTCGGCGGCGCTTCGGCGACATTGATCGCCAGCTCCTCGAACAGGCTCGCCCATTCGCTTTCGGGCGTGCCGATGATCTGATAATTGGCCGACTTCTTGCGGATATCATCATTGGCGGGGATCGCGGTCAGCACCGGAATATCGACCGCCTTGGCGAAGGCCTGCGCCTCACCGCTGCCGTCGTCCTTGTTGATGATCATGCCGGCGACGCCGACATTGCCGCCCATCTTGCGGAAATATTCGACCGCCTTGCAGACATTGTTCGCGACATAGAGCGACTGCAGATCGTTCGATCCGACGACGATCACCTTCTGGCACATGTCCCGCGCAATCGGCAGGCCGAAGCCGCCGCAAACCACGTCGCCGAGAAAGTCGAGCAGCACATAGTCAAAGCCCCAGTCGTGAAAGCCGAGCTTCTCGAGCAATTCAAAACCATGAATGATGCCGCGTCCGCCGCATCCGCGTCCGACTTCGGGTCCGCCGAGTTCCATGGCAAAAACGCCGTCACGCTGGAAGCAGACATCTTCGATGCTGACTTCTTCACCGGCCAGTTTTTTCTTGGAGGATGTTTCGATGATCGTCGGGCAGCTTTTGCCGCCAAACAACAGGCTGGTCGTGTCCGACTTCGGATCGCAACCGATCAGGAGAACACGCTTGCCTTGTTGCGCCATCATGTAGCTCAGATTCGAAAGCGCAAAACTCTTGCCCGAACCACCCTTGCCGTAAATGGCGATGACCTGGGTTTCCTTCTTCACCTCACCGGTATGAACCGGATCGGGTTCGATCGAAGCTTCGTCACGCAATATATCAACATCTAACATGGTCATTCGCAATCTCTCCAGTCGAGTACCATTTTCAGGCAGTCGGGATTTTCAAAAGCCTCGGGGTAGGCTGTTTCGGCTTGGGCGGCGGGTTCTATACTGGTGATCAGGCCCGTCAGGTCGAGCGCTTCGCTCTCGATCATCATATTGATCGAAGCCAGATCGCGCGGCTGCCATTCTGCGGCAATGCGTAGCCGAGCCTCGCGCTGAAACGCGGGTGCGAAAGCAAAGCTGATCGGCTGGCTGTAGAATCCGGCCAACACCAGTTCGCCGCCTTTGGCCAGACGGCCGATAAAACTTTCAATAGAAGCTGCATCGCCGCTGACGTCGCAGATTGTCTGATAATCATGCCGGTCATCATCATCCGGATGCATGACGGAATAACCAGCAGCACCATTCTGCCGCGAGCGATTGGTATCCCAAACCATCGGCGCGGGTGCGCCAGAAGCAATAGTCAGTCGCGCTATAAGTCGGCCCAAAACGCCATGGCCAATAATCAGTTCCGGCGCATCGCCGTGACCAATGGCATGGAGCGCGGTTGCCGCGAGCGCGTACAAGATGCCCTCTTCCGCCAATTTCTCTGCGATCGGCAGAGCGCGGGCCGAAGCCACGATGACGGTTCTTGCCGATCCACCGAACAACCCGCGAGCATCGCGGTAGCAACTGGCACCGGGGACAAACACCCACTCGCCGATCCGGCCTTTTGCCTCCGCACCGGCATCGACGATCCGGCCCACCGACTCGTAACCGGGAACCAGCGGATATCCCATGCCGGGAAAATCCGGCATCTGGCCGGTCCACAGAAGTTTTTCTGTGCCCGTGCTGATACCGCTAAATTGAATTTCGACTTGAACATCGCCAGATTTCAAGGGGTTCAGAGCAGTCCTGCGCATCGATAGGTTGCCTGGGGCATCCAATATGATCGCTGAAGTTTGCAAAGCATCCCCTCCTCACGATGTCCTTGCTGGGAAAGAAGGACTCCGTTGAGTGTCAAATTACTTAAACAATCTTAAATGTCAATTATATTGGACACTTTTCATGTCATTTGATCGCGACAAGCGCTTTTGCGATGATCGGTAGGTCGGTTCCAATCTCACGGATCGCTGAAAATCGGGCTTTTTCAAGCATCTGTCTATTTTCGATGACAGAACGGGGCCGACCCGAACCCATCGCCCAGAGATAGAGTCCAAAATAGCCGTCGCCCATCGGTTCGGCCCTCTTGGTTTCCGCCATCGGCTCGACAATCAGCAATCGCCCTCCGCTGGGAAGCGCAGCATATATCTTGGGCAGCAGGCCGTTGACGACCGAATCATCATGGTCATGGAGGATACGGATCAGCGTGATCAAATCATGGCCTCGCGGAATGGGATCCTGTGTGAAACTGCCGGCATGGATCACGACTCGATGATCCATCGCCGTCGCCGCAAAACGCGATTTTGCCAGCGGCACGACGTCGGGCAAATCGAATAGCGCCAGTTCGAGTCGCGGCGCGATCTGGCCCACTGCTTCCGCAAACGCGCCGCTGCCCCCGCCAATATCGAGCATCTTGCGATGCCGCGAAAAATCATATTTGGGCAATATCTGCTGCCATATCATCGGCTGGGTAGCGGCCATCAAATCGGAGTAAGGCTGACTGTCATCGGCCCCGACTTCGCTCTTCGAGGCATAGGTCCAGAATTGTGAAAGGCTGCTGCTCTCGCCGCCTTGCTGGCCGAGCAGGGCAATCGGGTCTGCCATATCGCGATAGAGCAGTTGGTGGTGCCGGATCATCGCCATCGCGCCATCATTGGCCGAGAGTTCCGCTCCCGTTTGCCCCAAGGTCCACAATCCCGCTTGCGGCGATTCGACGATATCAAGGGCAGCGCCCGCGCGCAGGATTCGGTCCGTCGCTTCGCCGGTCAGTTTTGCAAAAGCCGCAATATCGCCGGCACCGTGCGGACCCTCCCGCAAATATCCGATCAGGCCCGTCTGCACATAAACATAGAGAATCTGGGTATAGACGAAACCGGCAATCAGATCGAATTGCTGCGCCGCCTTGCGCCGGGCAACCATTCGAAAGATCGGCGTTCGCGCGGCCCAATTCTGAAAAGCGGCACTGCCCAAAATCCGGTTGCGGCGAAGCACCCAGCGGGTCTTCCAGCTGAGCTGTACATGGCTATCGTCTCGATCACTGGACATAAATTATGTCTATTTGAATGGACTTCTGATAGATTCCCGTCAAACTGAAACTCACGCGAAGCTACCGGAGCGCAAGTGGAGAAGGACCAGACCATCATTATCGGCGCCGGCATTGGCGGTCTCGTAAGCGCCGCCCTGCTCTCGGCGCGCGGGGTCCCGGTGACCGTTCTGGAAAAGGAAAAATCCCCCGGCGGCAAGGTCCGGCAGCTCGATGTGGAAGGCGCGGCAATCGATGCTGGCCCCACGGTTTTCACGATGCGCGATGTTATCGATGATATATTCAAAGCGGCCGGCAGCAGCAGCGACGATCATCTCGAACTGGAACGCGCCGACACGCTCGCCCGCCATGCCTGGAGCCGCGACGAAACGCTCGATCTGTTTGCCGATCCCGAAAAAAGCGCGGATGCCATCGGTCAATTTGCCGGTGCCAAAGCAGCCGCTGGCTATCGCAGCTTTTCGAAAGAAGCCGAACGCATTTATAAAATTCTCGATCGGTCGATGCTGCGCAATACCAAGGTCAGCTGGCCCCTGCCACTGATGTGGCGGATCGGCCTGTGGCGGGTTGGCGACCTGATCGCGATCCGCCCCTATGAAAGTCTCTGGAAGGTGCTCGGTGAGCATTTTGACGATCCGCGCCTGCAACAATTGTTCGGTCGCTACACGACCTATTGCGGCTCCTCCCCCTTTCAGACACCGGCCACGCTGATGCTGATTGCGCATGTCGAGTCGCAAGGCGTATGGAATATCAGGGGCGGGATGACCGCCCTCGCCCATGCACTGGAAACCGTCGCCAGAAAAAATGGCGCGCGCTTTCACTATGATGCCCGCGTCACCAAAATCGCCGTGGCGAAAAACCGGGCCACCGGCGTGCGACTGGAATCCGGCGAATGGATCGAAGCGGGATCGGTGATCTGCAACGCTGACCCATCGGCTCTCGGCTCCGGCCTGTTCGGGGTCGAAGCCAGTCAGGCTGTGAGCGCAATGCCACCGCAAAAACGATCGCTATCCGCCATGGTCTGGCTGGCAAACAGCAAAACATCCGGCTTCGAACTCGACCATCACAATGTGTTCTTCTCAGCCGATTATCCGGCTGAATTTACCAATATTAAAGCAGGCAAACCGCCCGAGCAACCGACTGCCTATGTCTGCAAACTGGGCGAAGCGAAGCCGGGCGGATCACAGCGTCTGCAGGTCATCGTCAACGCGCCGGCCAATGGCGATCATCATCACTATACATCCGAGGAGAAAGCGAAATGCACGGCGAACATGCTGCAGACACTGACCCATTGCGGACTGGAGATGGAACCGGGCTTTCCGCACAGACTGGTCACGCCCAACGATTTCTCGACACTCTTCCCGGCGACCGGCGGGGCGCTTTATGGTCGGGCCTCGCACGGATGGGCGGCGTCCTTCCTCCGGCCCGGGAGCCGGACACGGATCCATGGGCTCTATTGCGCGGGCGGAGCGACCCATCCGGGCGCGGGGGTACCGATGGCCGCCTTGTCGGGGCAGTTGGCGAGCGAAGCCGTCCTGTCCGACCGCGCTTCGACGTCGTGGTTCCACCGCAGGGCTACCGCTGGTGGTATGTCGATGCGCTCAGCGATGACGAACGCTACGGGCTGACCATCATCGGCTTTATCGGCAGCGTCTTCTCGCCTTATTATAAAATCTCGGGCCGCAACATTCCGCTCGACCACAGCTGCCTCAATGTTGCGCTCTACGGCAAGCGCGGCGCGCGATGGGTGATGACCGAGCGCGGTCTGCAGGACACGCATCAGGCGGAAGACGCGCTGACCATCGGCCCCAGCGCGATGCGCTGGGACAAGGACCGGCTGATTATCGATATCGAGGAACGCGATATCCGCTTGGGCATTCCCTGGCGGCGGCGCGTGAAGGGCCGGATCATCCTGCACCCGGAAATCCTCAACGACAAAAGCTTTAAGCTCGACCCGGCCGGCAACCATCACTGGCACACGATCGCGCCGCGCGCGCGCATCGAGGTGAAGATGGACCAACCGGATGTGTCATGGTCCGGCAGCGGCTATCTCGACGGTAATCACGGCAGCGAACCGATCGAGGACGGTTTCCGGAGCTGGCACTGGTCCCGCGCCCATTGCGGCCGCGATGTCGCGGTGACCTACGAAGGCATCCGCCGCGATGGCAGCCATTTCGCCAGCGCCTTGCGCTTTGATGCTTCGGGCACGCCACAGGAAGTCGATCTGCCACTGGTTGCACCCTTGCCGCCAACATGGTGGGGCATGAAAAGACAGACGCGCGCCGACCGCGGTCATGCTTCGGTGGTAAAAACATGGGAAGATTCCCCCTTTTATGCACGGTCCGCGTTAAAAATGCGCCTTTTTGGTAAACAAGTGACCGCAATTCAGGAAAGTATTTCCCTGAATCGCCTGGTCAATCCGGTGATTCAAAACATGCTCCCGTACAAGATGCCGCGCGAACCGAACCGACCATCCAAAGCCTTTCATATCCCTCTGCCGATATTCCTCAGTCGCACTCAATAGATGGGATAGGGCTCAAACCGGCCTACTGACCTTTCGGTTCCTCGACCCGGTCTTTGGCGGCCGCCTTTTCCTTGTCCTTGGCAATTTCCCTATTGACCGACCAAAGCTGCCAGAAGCCTAGTCCCAACGCGATCGCCCCGGTTACGACAATTTCAATCCATCCCAGACTGTCAAACGGACCTGTCTCCATAACACCCTCCTGTAGCCCCTGTCCTACAGTTTCACATGCCGCTTCGCAAATTTCAGGATGATCTGGGCCAATTGCTCCGGGTCTTCCTCATGCGCCAGATGGCCAACATTGGCGACCTCCTCAATGGTGGATTGGGCGATCAGATCGGCCGCCCCTTGCACCGCTGATTTCGGGATCGCATTGTCTTTCTGTCCGTGGACCAGCAACACCGGCGTCTCAATTTCAGTCAGCCGATTTTGCAGCTCTTCCAGCCGCCAGTTGGCCATCATCCGGATCGCTCCATCGCAATGCCCGGACCGGCTGAACAAATGTCCGTAATAGAGCGCCCCGGCGGGGTCGATCCGCGACCCGGTAGAGCGGCGCAGAAACTTCTCGGTCTCCCCCGGATAGCGTGCCCAACGGGCAAAGATTCGCGATACAAAAGGGTTTGTAAACAACATCTTAGCTAGCTGCGGAAACAGTTTTGCGGCCAATCCGGGAAAGGGCATCAGCGCCGGGTTCAATCCAACAAGTGGGATTTTCCAACATTTGTCCAACATCAACTGCAGGCCGATCGCTGCGCCCGCCGAATGGCCGACAATAAGCGCCGGAGATGCTTCCAATTCTTCCAGCAACACCCCGATCGACGCGGCCATTTTCGGCAGAGAAACCTGACGGCTAATCGTGGGCCGGGTAAAACCATGGCCCGGCAAATCCAGCGCGATCACATCATAATCCTTGGCCAGTAATGGGATGATGTCCCGCCAGCTATGCGTCGCCGCTCCAGTCCCGTGCAGCAACAGGCAGACCGGCGCTCCGGCTTTCTTCGGCCCCATCCGCTGGACATGCCATTTGTAACGGTCCGCCTCGACAAACCGGCTCGCCTGATGGTTGGGCCAGTCCTGACCCTCAATAGTCCATTCGGGATAGCGCCGGCTCATACCATTGCTTCCTTGCCAACGCTCTCGATCGCAGCGACCAGCGCCGCGCTCTGTGCTCTCGGCAGCGGCAGGTATCTGCCGCGCAGCGCCGCAGCCAGCTCCACCGCCTCTGGCCGCGGGCGCGGCGAAATATCGATAACGATACTGTTAAGGCCCAGCGCCGCAATGCCCTTCGCTACCTCCTCCATCTCGGCTTTCGCTCCCTTCCGATTGGCGGTACCATCCAGCATCACATTGCCCTTGCCATCCGTCAGCATCGCAATGGTCGGCGTCTGCCCGCGCTTCCGCGCGGCTTCGGCCAGCTGCCTTGCGGAGATCAATCCAGCCGCCAGCGGGGTACCGCCACCGCCCGGCAAAGCACCCAGAGCACGCCTTGCCCGCGTCAGCGACCGGGTCGGCGGCAACAACACTTCCGCTCCGTCTTTCCGGAAAGCGACAAGCGCCACCTGCGAGCGTTTGACATAGGCTTCCGCCAGCATCAGTTCGACCGCCCCTTTCGCCTCTGCCAGACGGGACAGCGCCGAAGACCCCGATGCATCCACCGCAAAAATCGTCAGGCTTTCCTGCCGCTCTTCATAATGATGCACCCGCAGGTCCGATTTGCGAATATGGATTTTGCCCGGCTCCAGATTACCGCTCTCGTTGCGCCTTATTGTCTGCCAGGGCGCAGCAGTCCGCAGCGTATCGATCAAGGCCAGCCGCTTGCCGTTGCCGGGAACACCAGGCCGGGTGCCTTTCGGCCGCCCTCGTTTGGTCGACTGTTGCTTGTTGCCCGCACGGCCGCCCTGCCCCTTGCCAGCTTGCCGGACCTTGCCTTCGATCTGATCCAATATATGCGGGGGAATCGAGGCTGTAGCCGCTTCCAGCAGCAAATCCTCCAACGGGATATCCTCGATGTTTTGCTGATCCTCGCCTTCGCTGGAATCCTGATCCGGCGGACTTGGTTCCTCCTGCGGCGGAGGTGGCGATTCATGCTGTTGCGGAAATTGCGTCGCGCGCGGGCCAAGCACCAGCCGCACGGCCATCTGCAGATCTTGGTCCGCAATCTTGTCATGCCCTGCCAGCGCCGCATGGCGCGTCGCACAGCGCTCGGCAAACAGCAGTGGCCGCACCGAATGGATCCCGGAGGCCGCTGCCGTCGCCGCCAACGCGCCCCGCTGCTTCTTGGTCATAGCCCTTATCTTAGCCGCACTTTCGCAGCTCAAATTCAGCGCTTTGACAGCTTCCAGATCCCGCGAGCCTGTCAAATCACAGTGAAATGCTATCCGCTCCAGTAGCACTGTCGGTGGCGCTTCATCGCTCTCCATCCCATCATCAAGCAAAATGATAGAAAGCTTACCGATATCCATCGCCTGCGCGATATGCGCTGCAATATTCTCGTCGATCCGCTCCGCCATCGGCAGCAGAACCACGCCATTCTGTGCGGTCTCGAGCAGCCCCGGTCGCCAAACCGATCGCCCGCCCTGCAAGGTCGCCGCCAGATCGATACCGCCGAGCAGCCGCTCGCTATCAACATTGTTCGGAATTTTTAGAACCGGCCCAAGCGGTTCGAGCGCGCTCACCAGTTTCTCCAAAAGCGCGTCACGCACCGGTCCGAAACCCCGCAAACAGATGCCGCCGAAATTACCGGGGTTTTGCGCAAAAAGCCGGGCTGTGAGCAGGCAGTCAGCCGGAGAGGAATCCGTCGAGGCCGCTTCTGGTTCAGCCTCGCCGTTCAACCGAACAACTCCTCCAGCGCCCTCTCGATCCGAACCGTTGAACCGGTTTCATCGAGCACATCCCGGCGCAAGCGATGGCGCAGCGACAAGGGTGCCATGGTTTTCAGATGGTCCAGCGTCACCGACACATCGCCCTGCAGCGCGGCAAATGCTCTCGCCCCTCGCATCAAGGTCAATTCGCCGCGCAGGCCGTCAGCGCCAACCGCCTTGCACAAGGCCGCCGTGTCCCGCAAAATTTTCGCCGGCGTTTTCACCTTGGGCAGCGCCTTTTTCGCACGATCAATCTGGCGCAGCACTTTCGCGTCCTCGCCCTTCCACTTGGCGGTAAATTTCGCCGCGTCCCGCTCCTGCGCATCGCAGCGGCGCATGATCTCGACGCGCTGATCGATATCGTCCGGCGTCTTCACTTCCACCGACAACCCAAAGCGGTCGAGCAACTGTGGGCGCAGTTCGCCCTCCTCCGGATTGCCGCTGCCAATCAGCACAAAACGCGCCGGATGTCTTATGCTAAGTCCATCGCGCTCGACCAGATTCTCACCAGAAGCCGCGACATCAAGCAGCAGATCGACCACATGATCCTCCAGCAGATTGATCTCGTCGATATAGAGAAAACCGCGATGCGCCTTGGCCAGCAGCCCCGGCTCGAAATGCTTTTCGCCGTGCGCCAGTGCCTTTTCAAGATCCAGCGTACCAACGACGCGATCCTCGGTCGAACCGAGCGGCAGATCGACAAACGGCACCGCCATTTTGCGTATCCTTTTACTGGTGCACGGATCCGGACAATCATCACGGTTCTCCGGCTCGCAATGAAAGCGACAACCATCGACCGCCCTGATCTGCGGCAAGGTTGCGGCCAGCGCCCGCGCGGCGGTCGACTTGCCTGTCCCGCGATCGCCAAAGATCATCACGCCGCCAATACGGGCATCCACCGCCGCCACTAGCAGCGCCAGCTTCATCTCTTCCTGACCGACAATTGCACTAAAAGGAAAACCGCTCATTGCAGTACCTTATCACAAGCTTTGGCGGCTGCAAGAAAAGTTGGCGATCAATGGCAGAAGGGTTCGGAGTGAATGTTAGAACGGGGAAACTACCCGGCGGGGAGCCGATTCGTGGAAGTTCTCATGGATCATAGAGTTAGTGGCACTATGGGGCAAACAGCGAATCTGGCAGAGAATTTGTCCGTCGAACCGAGCCTTGACCAGCTATCGCTGGCACCTTGCTATCGCGGTTATCGCGCGGCCGACAATAGGATTGCTCCGGTTCTCAAATAGAGATTTGCATAGATGAAAGTAACTTAGATCATGTATTTCGAAAATTGCAATATTGGTTAATTTCTGCTAAATCGAGTCGCAGGTCGCCATAAAACATAATCTCTGTTGATCTTTTATCTAGGAGTGATGTCATGGCAAAAATCAGAAAATCTACACCGCCCAAACAAGATACGTGTAGAAAAATCTACTACACCGAACCCACAAACAAAAAGCTGCTCGAACAGCCGCAAACAAAGCTCAGTTTTGATCTCGGGGGTATCGAACTCTCGCAAGATCAACTGGCCAAGGTTCGCAGTGAAGCGGTCCGGTCGGCGATGGCCGCAGCGGCCGGGTTATTGGGCAGAGATGATTTCGCAATCGATAGCGATATGTTCTCGACCTTCTCGACCTTTTCAACCTTCTCGACTTTTTCATCTGCGGCATAAATTCATTTGGCAGCGGTGACTGCATCGCTGCCAAAACGAATTTTTGACCCGATTTGGAGAACCTCCCATGGGAGTCCCCTTTTCGACGTTCGTCGTAAAGATAGCCAGCCGGTGCAATCTGAATTGCGACTATTGCTATATGTATAATCTGCAAGACGATACCTATCGCAATCAACCCGCCGTCATGCTGGATGATGTCACTGAAAAATGCTCAAGCAGGATATTGGAGCATGCCCGGCAGAACGGACTATCGTCGATTCACTTCATCATGCATGGCGGCGAGCCATTGCTTGCCGGGAAAAAGCGGCTTCGTCGAATCGTTGAGATTGTTCGTTCAAAATTTCTCGATAGCGGCGTTGAGCCACGCTTCAGCATTCAATCCAACGGAACGCTGGTCGATGAAGAATGGATAGAACTATTCATAGAATTGGGCATCCGCATCGGCATCAGCGTCGACGGCCCGCGGCAAGTTCACGATCGGCATAGACGCGATCATCGCGGCAACGGATCGTATGAGCGCGTTTTTGATACGATCCGGCTGCTGCAAAACCATCCCAGAGGACAAGAAGTTTTCTCGAATGTGCTCGCCGTTGTGGATACGCAAATCAGTCCGGACGCGATGCACGCGTTTTGGGAAGACATAGATGTTGTAGGCTTTGATCTCTCCCTGCCCCATGCCAATCATGTTCATAAACCACCCAGACCGATTGAAGAATATCGGGACTGGCTCATCGCATTCTTCGATGGTTGGTTCGATAGAAACAGGCCGAACAGGCATGTCCGATATTTTGACAATATGATCCGCATGATGTTTGGCTATCCGGTAAGCACCGACAACATCGGCGGCAAGCCGGTCGACGTGCTGGTTATCGAAACAGATGGCAGTCTGGAGCCTACGGACGCTTTTAAATGTTGCTTCGATGGCGTGACCAAATTGGGAGCAAATCTGGTCGACACAAGATTGGACCAGCTGGCGAGCAATCCCATGATCGCCGCTTTCCAGGAAGGTGCTGACGGCCTGTGCGCGCAATGCCAGCAATGCCCGGCCCGGGACATTTGCGGCGGCTATATGCCCCACCGATATGGAGCCGACGGCAGTTTCATGCATCCCAGCGTTTATTGCGATGCGTTATTGCCACTGGTTGAGCATATCCACAGCCGTGTGAGCGAATCGCTACCGGAAAAAGTCAGGGAGCAAGTGGTTTGATGTCTCATTCGATTCTACAAGCGGGTCCGGCCAACAAGAAACATCGCTATGCGATCTTGAGCAAGGTGCTCGATCATACGAAAAAGCAGATTGAGACTGTCTGCCGCCACTATATCGAAGAACAGCGATCGCTCGGCTTATCAATAACAGATGCCGAGCAATTGCTTCAGTTCGCATTTTTGGTTCGGTCCTCAACCACCTCTGAAATTCAGAAATTCCTGCTTCACCCAACTAGCCAATACTGGTTGTCGGCGATGCGCAGAGTGAGCGGAAATGTCGACGTTCAACACCCAATACCGATTGTCCAGCAAGCGGCCTCGCTTGGCATCCAATTGAGCGTTGCCGCGAAAGCCGAGCATCACTGGCAGGTCAAGTTGGATATTGAGGGAGGGCTCCGCGCTCCCATTTATGACCGTCATTTGGAATTTGGGCCTGCACGGGCCAATCAAGCCATTGAGCTGCGCTGCCAGCGCGGTTCGATTTCCGTCCATTTTCCAGACGGACTAAACATCGAGTTGCCGATCGAAGACTATGCCGGAGAGTCCGCCACACCGCTGCCCAAGGTGGAGAAAGACGGTTTTTCCATTAACACCTATAACTTGATCTCCGACAGCGGCACACAACTGCAATGCCGGGATGAATGGCTCAGGCCGCATTGGACAGGAACGAATGAACGCAATACCGGCACCCATTTTTTTGGGGCGTGCGCCGAACAATATCCGCAAGAGTTTCCAGTCACCCCCTATCGTCAGGCGATGGAAAAGATTGAGCAGGCTTCGTCCGAAATAGCGGAGGACGTGAAAGCATTTACCCCGGTTTTGGTTCCGCGCACGACCGGCCCGCACAAAAAAATTGGCTTCACCGTTCTTTCGAGACAGGGCGCCATGTTCCTTGATCCCGACGAGCCGGACATCATGGCGGAGAATATCATCCACGAAAATGCCCATGTAAAGTTGCGTTACATGCAACTGGTCGACCCCATTCTGGAAGATTTTTATGCTCAGGATGAGGTGGAACGATTTGCTGTCCCATGGCGTCCCGATCCGCGACCTTTGGCGGGAATATTGGAAGGAGCCTATGTCTTCTCCAATGTTCTTGATCACAGACGAAAGGCAGATGCTGTTCATGGAAGTGTAGAGGAACTGGAGAACGATATCGAAGGTGCGATCGAGATCTTGGCCAAGCACGGCAAATTTACCGGATCCGGGCGGGTATTTTTGGATGAACTGGCGGATTGGCGTGGCCGCTAGCTGTGCATCGCAAAGATGCGCTCGAACATGATCAGCCTAAAGGTTGATAGCTTTGGCCACCATCGCGAAACTTCAGCGCCACACAGCTAGTGAAAAACAATTATACGGCGCAGCGCGTCCCGCTATTCTGCTGCGCCAATTGCAGGCGATCGCGGTTATAGACATCCGGGAAATAGCGAACACCGTTGTTTTCTGAGTTCTCTGCCGTAAAATAGGCGATATAGACCGGGATCGGCTTGGCCAAAGACAGTTTTGTAGTTTCCCGGCTGGCCAATATAGCGTCGACCTGCTCTTCGGTCGCTGATCCCTCCAGCAAGGTCTTTGCCAGATCGATAGCTCCGCCGACCCGGATACAGCCATGGCTGAAGGTTCGTACGGGTTCGGAAAAAAGATTCTTGTTCGGCGTGTCATGCAAATAGATGCTGTATGGGTTTGGCATGACCAGTTTCATCTGGCCCAGAGCATTGCCGGGTCCGGGGCGCTGCCTGTACCGTCCATTCTGAACGACATAGCCTTTCCGCCGCGCCGTCGCCGGATGGTTGCGCACCAGCGATCCGATGCTCTCGGCGACGATGGATGTGGGAATTTCCCACCAGGGATTCAGGATAACGCCGCTAACCATGGCGTCAAAAATCGGCGTGGGCGATTTGGTCTTGCCAACGATGTTCGGCCATGTCCGGATTTTCTTGTCCTCTTCCCAGAGCGTCACCTCAAAACTGGCGGCGTTCACCAGCAGATATTTGTCTCCCATCACCAGCGGCATCCAGCGCCAGCGTTCCATATTGACCGCCAGCGTGGCGCGTTTTTCATCATCGGTTTCCACGGCATAGGCTTCGCGCAGCGCCCGATATTGCGGATTGCGCGGGCGCAGCGCGGCAAAATAGGCAGGAAGATCATCGTGGACCAATGCCTTCAACAACAATTGCTGCGTATCAATATAGCGGTCATCGCTATCGATATGCCATTTCGCTCTGGCCGAGGCGGGAGAACAGCCCTCAAGATAGGCCATCATCAACTCGTTCGCAGCGGCTGTAGCGAGGCGCGAACGGCGGTCGGGATCGGTCGCGGAATTGGGTTGGCTAAAATCCGTGATGGTACAGCGTTCCAGACCCTCGGATAGGCGAGCATCCACCAGTCGCTGCAATTGCGCTAATTGCGGGTCGGTCCAGATCAGGTAATTTTCCGCTTGATCTTCTGGCTGGGCGAAAACCGAGGTCGAAAGCAGCACTCCGGCCAGGATAGCTAATAATATTTTCATGCGTTCCCTCTCCGGGCTATCGGCCGCTCCGACAATCAGTATTAATACTTAATCCCCGGTACAGGAAAAAACTGCTACCGATGAAGTATGAGAAGACGAAATTTTCTTACCGCAGGACTGCTGGGCATTACCGGTGCGGCTTATGGCCTCGGCTCCCGGTCGCTGGCAGCGAGCAGGGAGGTGAAACCGGTTCCGGCTCTTCCGAAGACCCCACCGCCGGCCGGTTCGACGACTTTGCTCGACCGCGCCAAGGCTGCAATGGCGACACATTACTCTTCGTTGCAATACACTGACAGAATCGGGATTGCCGACTATTCGCTGCATAGCGCAAAACAGCGCTTTCATATCGTCGATCTGATGAACGGGACGGCCCAGTCCTTCCTGGTTGCCCATGGCAAAGGTTCGGATCTGCGACACACCGGCTGGCTGCAGGAATTTTCCAACGTTCCGGGTTCGGAAGCCTCTTCGGGCGGCAGCTATATCATTAGCGACACTTATGTCGGCAAGCACGGAACTTCGCGGCGTCTGCAGGGACTTGATCCCAGCAACGATATGGCCGAGGCTCGGGCGATCGTCATCCACGGCGCTTGGTATGCAGAAGCAGAGATGATCAGGGAACACGGAAAACTTGGCCGAAGTCAGGGCTGCTTTGCCTTCTCGGAGAGCGATCTGCCCGTCATATTGGAAAGACTGGGACCCGGTCGCCTGCTCTATGCAGACAGGGTCTAGAAGACGTTTATATCATGGTTCGTTCTTGAGCTGGGCGTAACCCTGCACCAGCGGAAACAGCGCAAAAGCGATTTGACCTGCGAGCCCAATGCGATTCTCTGGCAAATCAAACATCTGGAAAAATTCCGTCATCCGACCGTTCTGTAAAAGCAAGGCAGTCAGAACCTCCCCCGCCATCAGACAGACAAATGCGACAAAGCCCATCGTCAAACGCTGATATGTGTCGGAAGGGACTTGCAATCTCGTCGTCAGCAGCCGGCATAACTGCCAGGCAAATAGCAGCATGAACGGCATTTCAATCAAAACAGCAATCACCGGCCCAGTGTATGGTGCCAGAAAATAGATGCGCAATGCGCCCAGCACAAACCCCATCGCGAAGACGCCAAGGAAATAGAAAATTCCGGCTTTCAGGACGTTGGTCATTTGTGATCAGTAGATCGACCGATGCCGGGAGGAACATACGTAAACCCCCTAATATTGCTGCGGCACGTTGCCCGTTAACATCCCGGCTTTCCAATCAGGGAAACCCGACCGTTGAAGCATGGCATTCTTCCGACCTCGTCGCATATAGCGGCAACAGCAGCGCTGGATAACAGCGGGCTTTCGGTTTGCTCAATCACCAAGAAATTTGCCAAAAAGACGGTCCTGAATGACGTCTCAATCGATGTCCGCCCATCGGAGGTGGTCGGCTTGCTCGGTCGGGACGGAGCAGGAAAAACCGTAACCTTCCATTCGATACTGGGTTTGTTACGGGTTAATTCCGGCCGTATTTTTCTCGATGGTGAGGATATAACCGGACTTTCGCTGGACCGGCGTGCCCTGCGCGGCCTTGGATATTTGCCCCAGGAATCCTCAATTTTTCGCGGGCTGACCGTCGAACAGAATATCATGACGGTGCTCGAGCTGTTCGAGGCGGACCCGGTCGTAAGGGCTGAGAAACTGGACCGTCTGCTGGAAGAATTTCATATCGACTATGTTCGCCATGCTCCGGCGCGGGCGCTGTCGGGCGGCGAGCGGCGCCGTTGCGAAATCGCCAGGGCCATGGCAGCAGATCCTACGATCATGCTCTTCGATGAGCCCTTCGCCGGGATTGATCCCCTTTCGGTCAGGGATATCAAAACGATGATTGCCAATCTCGAAAGCCATGATGTGGGCATCCTGATTACCGACCAGAACGTCCGCGAGATGGTCGGTCTGCTGGACCGGGTCTATGTGCTGCACGAAGGCCGGATCGTATTTGACGGTTCGCCAGATGCCATGCTGGAGGACAAGGTCGTGCGCCATTTTTACCTCGGCGAAGAATTTCATGCCCCGAATAGGTAACACTACGGATGGCTGGCCGGTTACGATTCCGGCATTTGTGAGAATGACGATGCAGCACATGGGCCAGGTAGCTGTGTTGGTTTGGCGAACGTCGTTCGCCTGAAGACTTTAAAATGGGAGAGACAATATGAAATCCGTGCTTCTTTACGTAAACGACGATTCCGGGCTAGATGCCCGCTATCAGGCGGCACTGGATCTCACGCGCGCGCTTGAGGGACATCTCCATTGCCTGCGCCCCAATCCCTACCAGCCACAAATCGCGTTCGATGGCGTGACCGGTATGTCGATCATGTACGACATCAGCAAATATGCGAGCGAAGCTGATGCGCAATTGAAGCAGGAAATGGAGAAACGGCTGGCGAAAGAAGATGTGCCGTGGACGTATCAGGAAGCCAATGCAGAACCCGCCAGAGGGTTGTCCCGCAACTCTGCGCTGACCGACGTCATGGTGCTGAGTTCATGCAGCGGTGTGAAAGACAACACCCTGCCCCTCGGGATTCTGGGCGACGTGATTTTCAGCACCAATATTCCGGTGGTCGTCCAGCCGGACAGCATTCAAAAATTCGACGCCGCTGGCCCGGCAGTGGTCGCCTGGAACGGGAGCCTGGAAGCAGGCAATGCGCTGCGTGCGGCGGTGCCGCTTCTCCAGCTTGCCAGCGCCGTGCACATTGTCGTGGTGGACGAAGATAAAGACCATGACCTCCCCCCTCTCGAAGCATCGGAATATTTGTCACGCTATGGGATAAAGTCGCAAATCCACGAGTTGGCGGCTGATCAGTCGTCGGTGCAGGCGGTCCTGCTCTCCACTGTCGATACCCTCAAGGCCAGCTACATGGTGATGGGTGCCTATGGTCACAGTCGGGCCCGCGAGTTTTTCTTCGGCGGCGTAACGCGCAACCTGTTTCGGGATTGCCCGGTGCCACTCGTAGTAGCGCACTGATCATGGAAACGGGACTGCCCTGAGGACGAATGCAATGAATGATGTCACTCTGACATTTCATGGTGCAGCAGGAACCGTCACCGGTTCCTGCTTTGAAGTCAAAGGTGCGGGCCAGACCATATTGGTCGATTGCGGGATGTTTCAGGGTACGCGTTCGCTCGAAGCGCTCAACCATGAACAACTGCCCTTTGATCCGAAAACCATTGATGCCGTGCTGCTGACCCACGCGCATCTCGATCATAGTGGGCGGCTGGCCTATCTCTATGCCAGTGGCTGCAAGGCCAAAACCTATTGCACCGCACCAACCGCCGATATCATCAAGCCACTTTTGCAGGATGCGGCAAAGTTGCAGGCTATGGATGCCGAACGCCGGAACCGCCGTGCCGATAGAGCGGGATTGCCACCGTTCATTCCGCTTTACGATGGCAAGGATATTGCAAAGCTGCACCAGCATGTCCGGACAGTCGCCTATTGCGACGAAAATCATCTCGACAATGGCGTATCATTCCGCTTCTGGGACGCCCGGCATATCGTCGGATCGGCATCAATCGAAATCAATATCGCCGGACAGCGCCTGCTGTTTTCCGGCGACGTCGGACCCGGTCGATCGATCACCTGTACTGCGTCGGAAATCGGTGGTTATGACCATGTGATTTGCGAATCCACCTACGGCGACCGAGATCGCGAACTGATACTCGTCAGCGAACGCCGCGAGACATTGGCGCGGCATGTTGAGGAAGTAATGGCGGCAGGTGGCAATGTTCTGATCCCTGCCTTTGCGCTGGAACGCACGCAGGCGATACTGGAAGATTTCGATGCCCTGTTTGCATCAAAACGTCTTGCTCCGGTCAATGTTTTTCTCGACTCTCCGCTGGCGCAAAAAGTCACGATGGCGGTGATGCGTTACCGGGATAGCGGAACAAACATGTTGAAGCGGACCAATATCCGTTTCATTCAGAATACGGCAGAGTCCAAGAAGCTCAACCGGATGACCGGGATTGTCATCATTGCCGGATCGGGCATGTGCGAGGGAGGCAGAATCAGGCATCATCTGATCCGCAACCTTCCCAACCGCCAGTCCCGGGTCCTGTTATCTGGCTATCAGGTTGCAGGAACATTGGGTTCGGTGCTGAGAGACGGGGCAAAGCGCGTTCGGATGTCCGGGCATGATGTTGACGTGAAGGCGCAGGTTGCAACGCTCGAAGGTTATTCCAACCACGCAGACCGCGGCGGGCTGGTGGCATGGATCCAGGATCGCACACCAATCCGAGGGTCGGTATTTCTGGTCCACGGAGAACGAAGCGCGCTTTCAAGTCTTGCCGAAACTTTCGCCGCCGTCCCGGATTTACCGGGCGCTATCATACCCGCACTGCGAGAGACATGGACCATCCAGCCCGGCAAAAAAGCGACGCTCTTAATCCCCGGTCGCCCGGATGCCGGCGAACTGACGGCCTCGCGCGACTGGATATCGAAGCTGGCTGCGTTGCGCCACGAAGTTGAAGAAAAATTGTCACACCAGACAAACAATAAGGATCGTGAGAAATTGCTGGCCGCGCTTGAGCGAGCACTGGCAAGCGTATAATCGGTCCAGCCGACGAAACATGCAGTGTCAGGCTGTCTAATAAAGCTCGGCTTTCTTAAAGTCCGCCGCCAGTTCGCGAACCAGATCAGGGTTCGCGATCCATCGGCCGAGCACCTTGCTCGGTTCTGCCGTTTCCGAAAAACCCGATCGCTCCGCCAAAAGCCGCCAGGCTTGGCGGGCGTCCTCTTTCTGTCCCAGCATCGCCGATGACAAGATGAAGCTTATTTCCAGACCGAGCGCGGCCCCCGGTGGGTTCTCCATATATCTCGCCGACAGTTCTTGAGCCGCTTTGGCCTCTCCGCGGTGCAGTTTCTGCATGGCGAGTGTAGCCGCGACCGTTAGGTCCACATTCGGATCCATTTGCAAAGCCTTGATCGAATAAGCTTCGCCTTCCGGCATATCACAAGCCAGCATATACATTCCCAGATACCCCATGATGCGCGAATCCAGAGGGTTGAGGTTTACTGCCCGTTCGCCCCACGACCGCCCTTTATAGCAATCATCGGCAAAGAAAGCATTCTGGGCCACTGAAAATACTGCGGCTGCACTATCATGATCAAGCTTCGCCGCCCTCACCGCGAAATCCTCGCGTCGGCCATTGATGGCATTGGGAAGGTTAGATTGTTCGGAGATATTCTTGGCTAAAGCCATCATACTCATCAAACTGGAATCATTGGGGAATTGCCGGGACGAGGCGTCCATGCACTCCAATACGGGCTCCAGGAGCTTGCGATCGCGGTATCGCATATATTGATGGAACTGAAGCAGGCACGGATAGCCCACCGTAAAATCGCCGCGATGTTTGGACAATTCATGCTGCGCAATTCGCCCATAAGGCGCCGCCATCTCGATCACTGCCCGGTCCAACTCTGCCTCCGGCTTTCGACCGGACGTCATCTCGATACTGCTCGACCAGATAACCTCTCTCGTCGCCGCATCGACGAGGCGGAGCTGAACACGATTATCATTGTCATTGATGTTGGAAGATTCAAGCAGATATTGAGACGGACCAGCCGGTTCCGCATCTTCACCAAAAACACGGACTTGATCAAATTTCTCGAGCGCGCCGATCAAATGGCTCTGGAGCATGTCGGCTTCACGACGGGCAGACCTTTTGATTATGTCTTCCGTTGCTTTCACAATCACCGCTGGATAGGCGATTGTGGTTGCGGCCACCGCTTCGGTCGTCTGTCGGTAAAAAATCGTCCCGATGGCTAACAGAAGAGCGGTAACAAGAATCGCAAGAACAGGTCCGCGACAGATTGCCTGCCACCGAGCGAGGCGGCTCCTTACAGCCGAACCCGTATCGGCAGATCGGGCCATTGAAGTTCCGCCGGGCACGTCAGCATTTACTCCGGCGGGGTAATTATCCTCGCCACCGTCGTTGGGTCCCAACATGATTTCGTAATGGTGATAGGGTATGAAAAGCCGATGTTCGCTTTTCTCAAGCAAATAGAAATGATCGAGCATACGGCGCAGCCGCCCGATTTGGACCCGAGGATAGCTATCGATTTGGCTATCGAAATTGTCGTCCCGACCGAGCCCGTCCACCGCAACGGCATAAGCCGTTAACGGCGTACCTTCTTCAAGCAATTTATGATCGACGAGAAACCGAAGCAGCTTGCTCATTGTTAGGGAACGCGCAAATTCCGAACTGCAGAGCAGCCGGTCGCGCTCCAGACAGATTTGAAGCTTTTCCGCTTCGGTCAAGATTGGCACGGTCTATCCATTTTAGAGTAGAGCCTGTCCTATATCGACATTGAAATGCAAGCGCGATCTCTCGCGCATATATTTCATAGCCTCAGGATAGTTGCAACCAGGGGCCCAAAATCATCCAAATTGTCGTTGCTCGGGTGTGCTAAGATCGACGAAGCAGCCAAAAATACCCAAGACAACGCCATCTCCGCCGATCTGGCACGTGCCTCGGGCCAGGACGGGAAGCTCGTTACCTTTTTCGGTGAGTATCCTAGCGCGAAATTCGAAATCCGTGCCTTCCTCCAACGCGCTCGCCACGGCTGCTTGAACCATCGGGCGATCGTCAGGATGATAATAGTGGATGGCATTTTCGAGCGGCGGATGCCCAAGCGAATGGCGACGTTCGTGCATATCGAAGACATAATCCGACCATTTTACGACGTTGCTGATTGCGTCCACATGCCAAGATCCAAAACGCCCGACATCTTCGGAAATTTCCAGCGTCAATTTACAACGGTCAAGTTCAAGCTCGGCAGTCCGCAAGTTGGATTGTAGTTTCTGTAGTCGCCAAAACAAATATGCAATCGCCAAACTGAAGGCAATCGCCAGAAAATAAGGAAAATAGCTCAATAACATGCTTACCAATACATCCCCGATTTTCTACGGCAACTGACGCCCCATAAAAATGCTGCACAATATAATTATAGCGGGGTGCGATTATTAGCAAATGGATTGTAGAATTCCGATTCATTTTTGCAGGGCGCATACAGACAGGTCAAATGCGAGCCGCTCGAAAATGGCGTGGCGCAGATGATGAAGCCGCGTCCAATCAGGCTTTGAGGCAACTGACGAGCGTGGCGCTCGGATACATATCGATCTCAATCAATCGCCGCGATTTTCCGAATATTTTCGGCGAGTGCTATTTGTCAAATATTCTGGAGCGATTTACCACCGCCATGACCTCATCGATCAGAGTCGGGCTGGAAATGAATCTGCTCAGAACCTTGCGCGGCGGGGTTGTGGCCGACAAGCCATAGCGTTCAGCGAGCGCTGTCCAGGCGCGCCGCGACTCCTTCTTGTCATCCAACATCGCTGCGGACAAAATATAGGTCAATTCGAGTGCTGGTTCGTCTCTGGGTGAAGAGGCCATATATTTGGATGATAATTGACGCGCCTGCTCCGCTTCACCGCGCTTCAGCATCTGAAAGGCGACGGCCGCTGCAATGGTCAAATCTGCATTAGGGTCCAACTCCAGAGCGCGGGTGGCGTAGCCTTCCCCTTCAGGCAGGTTACAGCCGATCATATAGAGACCGAGATATCCTGAAATTCTTGAATTAAGCGGATTCAGAGCAACAGCCTTTTTCCCCCAGGCAACACCAGTGTCGCAATCATCGGCGAAAAAGGCCGACTGGGAGATCGCAAAATTGGCAGCCGCATCGTCATTATCAAGCGCCTCTGCCTTTCTGGCAAAAAGCATCCCCAGGCCCTTGGCGCTTGATTTGGAACCGGAGCTATCTGACATATTTTGTGCAAAGGCCAAAACACTCAAGAGATGGGCATCTTGCGGGAAACGCTCGACTGACTCTTGCAAACATTTGCGCAACGGGGCCAGTTTCTCCTGTTCCCGGTAGCGGATGTAAATATCAAATTGTAGCAGGCAGGGGTATCCGGCAGCATAGCTGCTTTCTACTTTCGCCATTTCTGCCTGGGCAATTTTCCCGTAATGACCCGCCAGTGCGACAATCGCCTTATCCACCTCCAGCTTCAACGACTCTTGATTGGCGGTGCTGATTTCTTCCGACCACAGAATCTCGCCGCTGGCACCATCCATCAGACGCAACTCTATTCGCTGAACCTCGGGATCCAAGAACCGCAATTTGATAACATAGCCAGCATTCTCCTGCTGACTGGATTTGCGATCAAATATCCGGATTCCGCCAAAGCCATTCAAGCCGTGGACCAATTGGTTTCCGATTGATCCGGAGAGTTCGGTGGCGGGTGCGCCCGAAGCATCATTGGGCAAATCGAGTGCCACTCTCGGATATGAGATTTCTTTGACCTCGGGCTCAGGCCAAAGAAGATAGGCCAATATACTGATCAATGTTAGCAGGATAGCAATTCCCACAACGCTGACAAGCCCTGCCCGCAAACGCCGCTGACGCGCAAACCCCGCCGTGGGCTCCGGGAGTAGTTCTGCTGCAGACAGCCTGGGTGCGCGCCCGTCAGGAGTGACAGAATCGGTGGGCTGACCAATCAATTCATTCCTGTTCTCCAAGCCGGTAATATTGGGTTCCAAGATGATTTCATATTTGTTTGGGGCGATGGACAATCGATTTTCGCCACCCTTCCGCAAGTAGAAATTGTCGAGCATCCGACGCAGACGGCCCATCTGGACACGCGGATAGCTGTCGGTTTGCGTGTCGAAATCGGCATCGCGGCCGAGCGCATCTGTGGCAATCGTATAACTTTTGAGCGGAATATCGTTTCCGGACAATTTGTAATCCACCAAAAATCGCAATAGCTTGCACATGCTTGGAGAGCGGGCAAAATCAGCGTCGCTCAATAGTCGGTCGCGTTCCAGACACAATTGTAGCGCAGTTGAATCATCCATCGGTTGATTATTGTCCTTCACTGGATAATTCTACGAATTCCGATTTTTCATGAGGTCAAAATTGCTCCCACACAATTTTTGTAACATATTGTAACATAGTTTGAGACGATAAGTTATTCAAACCGTTAAATATGGACGGAATCTGGATTCGAGTACCAGCAGATGAGAACGAGCTAACGGCATGAAATATCGTTTCTTAAATTTCTAGCTTGCTCTCGAACGGTTCGATTTCGCGAAAATGGCGAACAGTTGCGCGCCAAGCCCAGGCACTGGCCATATTGCGCATTTTCTTGGAAAGCCACCGGACATTGCCATGCTCCCGATCAGTAGAATAAGCCATCAGGCTCGGCATCACAGTCTATTTGCAGACCTCCCAGCGAAAATTGCTACTGCGTAATCCCAATGGAGTTGGCTGTTTGTGATCGCTCGCACTTTGAGCTTTCGCCTTGGATCCAATCATCCGGACTTTGCTAAACTGGTAGCTTCCTATCCGCTTGCCCATAGAAATCCTGTCACTTGCTATGTCGAACCTGAACCGTGTCAGGATAGACCTAAGGTCGGCGCTTGGTCATTTTGAGTTTGCACCCGCCAAGGCCCCCGCGCGCACGTGGGCAAACCGTATATCTGTGGATTGGGATTGTACGACCTCGGACATGGCGGCAAAGAAAGTGCCACGATCTATCGAATGCTGAACAGGCGCAAGCAGGCAATGAAATGCGACCCGCTTGGTCCCGTCTCCCACCTTGCAAAGGGACGGGAGAACGATTGAGCGCTACCGTCAACGGCGCGTTGGGACATTACGTCAACAAAACGGCGCCTTAGCTGGTCAACATGTTGACGGCCGCAATGTATGGGCCTGAAATTGCTCAGCTTAGCTGTTCTTTAGCCGCCGCCCGTTCTTCATCAAACGCACGCAGCACGATGGTACCGATCGAAAGCTCCACATTTTCTGCATTTCTTATGCTCACCTTGTAAAAAAACTTGGATGTCGCCTTGAACTGCGTGAGCGCTTCAGTCGCAGAATGTAAGGTGTCGATCAATATCTCTTTGCCAAGGTCGTCATGTCCGATGACTTGGAAGGGAAGAGAGTGCGTTGCCGGGTCGACCGCACCGGCCATATCGGGGCCCTGGTTGAGGACCGCGAGTTCACCGGTATCGAGCCGGCCTGCCCGATAGAAAGTGGACAACCAGACCATAAGATCATCAAGCGGCAGCCTCTCGGAGAATATGATGCCGACACGTTTGCCTGATTGCCACCGCACAACCCCGTTAATGTCCAACAATTCCGGCACCGAAAGCCGCAGGCTTTTACCGATCTCGAACGTAAAATCTGTTGTTACACAAATACCTGCAGGTGAGATGTCACAAATATTGGCATGAATTAAACGCGATCCCTGATACAGGTTGATCGGGTGCTTCATTTCGATACGTGGCAGACGCGACACCCGGCCTTGTTTTGCCCCATTAGGCTTCGCAAGTACCTTGGCGATATCAATCGGAGTAGAGAACTCGATACCGGCAAGTGCCTTTTTACGCCACCGAACCGTTCCCGTCAGCTCCTGATCTTCGGTCAAGAGCGCTGACACAGTGTCACCCAACTCAAAATTCGGATGCACTTCGACCATCATTCCAGTGGCCGAGAGGTTTTTGATAAAACCCCAGCCTTCTCCGGATTCAGCCTTGATCTTGGCTAGTCGAAGCATAGCGATATGCCGGTCTTGTTTCCTGCGATCCTCGTCCGCGAGAACGGTATCCGTTGCGGAAGCGGGGGAATTACCAGATTCGATCATATTTTTCATCTACTTGACCTTCATTCGGTAACGAATGGAAAATCGTCCATCTTTGTCCACCTGCGGCAATTGATTGCCACAAACAGTGTCGGATTGCGTAACAGCGATGTTCTCCGCTGCATTACTCGGAACAGACATTGCAAATGCGGGGAGCGGCGCTGCAATCAATACAGATGCAATAGCCCACCACAACACGGATGGCCGTGAAGTTGTGTGGCGGCGTTGTCGGTCTTGATGGGCCGCCAGAGCGCCAAATTTCGCATCAGATGTCTGCATGATATTTTCCTAAGCTAACCTATCTACTGCAATTCTAAAAAAAAGTTAAGGACAGGGCATTTTTCATTCATTACCTGATTATCCTTTCGGCCTAATCTTCATGCTCAATACAATACGATCAAACGGAGATCCAAAGCGCTTCGTTGACTTGACCGGCTTCGGCGCTGACAAGTATTTTCACAAACACCATATGTTACCCTCTAGTTGCTGAATTCTGGCGGCTAACTTCGATCTGCGCCTGCGAAGTAGCGCGGAGTGGCTTGCTTCCATGTGGATTTGCAACCGCTGTCCCACCAAGAAGCCCCGACCCATGTTCTATCTCGGCGGCAAATGCTTCACCAGCCAAGGTCGGCGATAGGCCGACAATCATGGCGGACACAATCGCAAGAGGAGCAGCTGCGAAACGGACCATGGACCAAAACCAGCAGATCTTCATTTTCCACAATTTAATGTCACCTGACTGCATGACGCATCCCACAATTAATTTGCAAGCAGGAGTATCTTTGGCTTCTGCCCGTTGGTGGAGCGAATAGAATGTCTACCTGCTCCACCGGGAACAGTCGGTGCGATATCGACCAGAATATCGCACCGAGCCAGGACAACTATGGCGCTTATTGATTACCACAGGCAAAAGCCGAATTGCCCCACTTGCCCATCGTTTATGGCGCAAGATATCTGCAAAAGTCAGTTAGATACGGCTAATGATACAGTGTGTTACGGTTGCAAAGCTTTAAGTCACTGTGTTTATGGGATTTTTATGGCATGCTTAAAATGAGCTACCAGATCAATTAACTGTTTCTACATAGTAGTTAACAAAACCCTGACAATTAATAACGCTATCGCAGGTGATTTACAGTAAACAGAGCGCAGATTTTCAGCTTTTACCCCAAGAGAATCGGCAATGTTTAAATTATACAATAGCAAGCGTCATTTGGAAAGCCGATTTGATGAGCGCCGCATTTATTAACAGTGGCTGTTGATGACATGCTGCCTGCAAAGAGCCTCATTCTATATATCTGCCTGATCTAGCCATTTCCGCATGGAGATCATTCTTCGGTCTTGATTTCACCGTCCTGGGCTATCGCTGTCAGAATTGACTGGGCAAAGCTGTGCAACGTATCATCGCGCGCGCCCATGATGACGATCCTGTCTCCCGGCCTTGCAATCTCCACAATTCTATCACCGCAATCCTGCCTGGCCGACAGATGTTCCGCATTGCCTCCGCCAGCGATTATCGCATCGACAATGGAATCGCTGCCAAGAGACCGATCGACCGTCCCGCCAAAATAGACGGGATCACACAATATAACGCGGTCTTCATCACTGAGGTTTTCTAGAAATACAGCAGCAAGTTCTGAACCCATTTTTTTTATCGGTCCAAAGCCGTGAGGCTGAAAAAAGGCTATGATCCGACCGGAAAAAGCCTTTAGCGTGCGCAATGTGGCGGCGATCTTGTCGGGGTTGTGGCCAAAGTCGTCGATCACGGTGATATCATTCGCGGTTCCGATAATATCAAAGCGGCGAGCCAGGCCTTGAAACGAACCGATCGCCGCTATCGCGGTCTCGGCCGGCACTCCCACCGCACGGCATGCCGCTATCGCCGCCAGCGCGTTGGCGATATTGTGCCTGCCCGGCACTTGCAATGAAACCGGATAGTCAGTTCCCTCTGCCCGCATTGTAAAACCGCTGCCGAGAGCCCTCTCCTCCACTTGCAGCGCGCGGTAATCCGCACCCTTGCTAAAGCCAAAGCTGCTCGTTGTGGGCAATTCAAAAGAGCCAAGAAGGGCCTGTGATTCTGAATCGTCATGATTCCAGATCGCGCACCGTGATTTCGCAATAAAATCGCCGAACAATATTCTTAACTCTTCCAGGCTCTTGTGGTCCAAGCTGACATTGTTGAGGACTGCAATCTCAGGGTCAAACAGAGCGATCGATCCATCGCTTTCGTCGACTTCGCTCACCATCAGCCCGCCTGATCCGACCCGAGAACTTGCGAACGGCGCATCTGCATCAACGAAGTTTTTCATCACCGCGCCGTTCATGATCGTGGGGTCAAGGCCCGCTTCGGTCAATATCCAGCCAATCATTCCGGTGACGGTTGATTTGCCGCTTGTTCCTCCCACGGCGATGCTGGTCGGCACGGCATTGAAATGCTCTGCCAGCAGTTCAGCGCGGGTCATGCGGCTACAGCCTAGAGCGATCGCCCTGGCAACGTCCGGCACCGTATCTTCAATCGCCGCGGAAGCGATCAATATCTGGCCGCTATCGGTCAAACCGCTCCCATCCTGTTGAAACAGCTGGATACCGCGATCCTGCAGCCATTGAAACTTGTCTGCCAATCTGCCTTGATCCAGCGCTCGATCTGACCCTGCGACCCGCGCACCAGCCGCCTGGACAATCATCGCAAGAGGCAACATTCCGGAACCACCGATCCCGCAAAAATAATAGGATTTGTCTTCATTCATTTTTTCGCGCTATTGCTTCTCTATCTGTTTGGCAATGGCGCAAGGAACAAATTCCATCTCCTCACCCGTCCGCATCGGCATTTGTGCGCCTTCCACCCCATTCGCGCGGGAGGCTGCCGATCGCGTCATCGCCCTGGCGGCCGACACCCATCCGCAGGCCGAATTGGTTTTCGAAGAGCAATGTTTCTTTGTGAAGGGCCATTTCGCAGGCAGCGACAAGCAACGAATCGACAGTTTCGTCGCGCTGGCCAACGACCCGAGCATTGACGCCATTTGGTTTGCCCGCGGCGGCTATGGTGCTGCTCGCATGGCAGAAACGGCCGTCGCACAGCTGGACGATATAGCGAAGGGCAAGATATACTTAGGCTATAGCGATGCCGGAAACCTGCTCGGCGCGCTCTATCGCGCGGGCATCGGCGAGGTTGTGCACGGGCCCATGCCATCCGATATCGGCCGACCAAACGGACAGCATGCTGTTCGAAGAGCATTGGATTGGTTTGTCCACAAGCAAGCAGATGCGCTGGAACCCGGGCTGATCAACGGAGAGAAATACGCCGCTTTCAATTTGATGACCCTCGCCATGATGACGGGCACAAGGCTGATACCCGATCTGCGGGGCCATATTCTCATCCTCGAAGAGATATCCGAATATCTCTACGCCTTTGATCGGGCCATGTTTCATCTGTGTAGTAATTTTGCGGCGCAAGGGCTCGCGGGCATAAAACTTGGTGCCGTAGGGGATGTTCCGGAAAACGACAGGCCGTTCGGCGAAAGTCCGGAGGTAATCACACAGCACTGGTGCGAGAGCAACGCCATCGCTTATTTGGGGCGGTCGGAAATCGGACATCACGCCGAAAACAAAATTGTACCGTTTGGCCCGCTAAAACTATAAAATCTCAATCGGGAAATAAACCCGTGGGTAGCCTGCAGATGCTGGGTTCAGGACGCTTTTTCCAACTCCCCATTATCTCGGCCATGATCAAATTCCGGAACCAGCGACTTGAGCATTTTGACGGCAAGGTGCGGATCGCGGCAATTCATCAGGCTCACGATCAGGCTGTTCAATGCCTCTGACGAAAGGCAGGATTCGTGCGCCTTCATGATGCGGGGATGCAGCGTAGCTTGCGGGTCATTGCCGATGATCAATTCTTCATAGAGTTTTTCACCAGGGCGCAGTCCAACTTCAGCGATTTCAATGTCGCCATCAGGATTGGCGTCATTGCGCACTGTCAGTCCGGACAGCCGCACCAAAGTCTCGGCCAAGTCCATGATTTTCACGGGCTTGCCCATATCCAGCACGAATACCTCGCCACCCTTGGCCATGCCAGCGGCCTGAATGACCAGTTGAGCCGCCTCAGGAATAGTCATGAAATATCGCGTAACTTTGCGATCTGTCAGGGTTATCGGACCACCTTGCTCGATTTGCTTGCGGAAAAGCGGGACCACAGAACCACTCGAGCCGAGCACGTTGCCAAATCGCACCATCGAAAATTTCGTTTCACCGGCCGTGCCGGCGAAATTTTGGATTACTTGCTCGGCGGCCCGCTTTGTCGCACCCATTACATTTGTCGGACGAACCGCCTTGTCGGTGCTGATCAGTATGAAATCATTGGCCTGTGCCGCTTTGGCTGCAGCAGCGAGCGTTTGCGTTCCCAATATATTGTTGCGGATGCCCTCGATCGGATTGGCCTCCACAAGCGGTACATGCTTGTAAGCAGCAGCATGAAAAACCGTGTTCGGGCTCCACTTCGCAAATATTTCATCCAGCCGGTCTGCATCAAGGACCGAACCCAAAACCGGAATCAACTCTAGCTTCGTCGCAGCTTGACTGGCGACCAGCTTGTGCAGCTCTTTTTCAATTTCATAAAGAGCGAATTCGGAAAGATCGAGCATGATCAGGCGACGTGCTCCTGACCTTGCAATCTGACGGCAAAGCTCTCCACCGATTGATCCGCCGGCACCGGTCACCAACACCGTCTTGCCGACGATCGTCCTCCCGAACAGCAGTTCATTTGGCAAAACTGGCTCTCGGCCGAGCAAATCCTCAATTTCGAGCTCGCGAATATCGCTGAATGAGATTTTTCCCGAGATGATCTCCTGCATATTCGGCAATGTCTGCACGTGCACTTTGAATTCGCGGACTCGTTCCACGATTGCGCGGCGTTTTCTCCGGTTTATCCGCGGCAAGGCTAATAGGATGTCGGTTATTTGCCGTTTTTCGATCAAAGCCCGCAGATCACCGCTCCAGAACACTTTATATCCGTCCAGCCGTTGACCATTCAATCGGCGGTCATCATCAACATATCCGCACAATCGCATGGCAGGCTCCGACCGCATGGACGCGGCGAGTTGTTGTCCCGTAATGCCCGCGCCATAGATCAGAACATTTTTCACCTCGCCCACGAACTGTTTTCTGCCGAGGATATCGACCATCAAATATCGTGCGGTTACTCGCGAAAAACCAACCAGAACGAAAAACACGACCGGCTGCAAAACGCCGATGGTGCGGGGAACCCCGTCGATCCCCACGATGACGAACGTAAACCCGATTACTGCCGAATATATGGCAAAAGCACGGACCAATATTTTCATCATGCCGGTACCGGCATAACGGAAAATTGAGTTATAAACGCCGTTCAGAACAAAAACCGGGAGCATCAACAAGACGCAAGCCAAGACGATTTTTTGAACAGCTATATCCCAGAGAACCCAAACGCCAATCCGAAGCGAATAAGCAATCCAGATCGACTGCACGCACAGCAAAATGTCGAGCGTTAAAACTACCGCCCTTTTTTGCCAGCGGGATAACTCTGCAATTCGTTCCAACAATGATGTGGCGACGGCGGTAATATTATTAATCATTTTGCTCTCAAATGGCTTTAGATTCTCAAAGCTGCGACGCCGAACGAGGCATTTACCGAACCGTGCCGGTTTAGCCAACTAATTTAAATATAGTTATGAAACATATCTTATTGCTTAACTAACCAGATGCAAGCCGAAATGGGCGGCTTGGATTGTCCACGGTAGATAAAGATGCAAGATTCATTGCACGAGATAGATGGGCCGGACCCAGTTGATCGCAAACTTGACCTATGAAAGTGAAACGGCCACAAGCTCGGAAATTCTACATATTAAGCTGTCAAATATTTGAGGGAATTGAATGAAACTTGCAATGATAGGTTCGGGCTATGTTGGCTTGGTTTCTGGTGCCTGTTTCGCTGATTTTGGTCACGATGTGGTATGCGTCGACAAAGACGAGACAAAAATATCGAACCTGAACGATAATATCATGCCGATTTACGAACCGGGACTCGCCGATTTGGTCAAGCGCAATGTTGATGCGGAGCGCCTGTCTTTCTCGACCGATCTGGCTGCTTCCGTAAAGGATTGTGATGCGATTTTCATCGCGGTTGGCACCCCATCGCGCCGCGGCGATGGCCATGCGGATCTGAGCTATGTGTACGCGGCAAGCGAGGAAATTGCCGATTCGATTTCCAAACCGACCGTAGTCATAACCAAGTCCACTGTTCCCGTTGGAACCGGCGACGAAGTCGAGATGATACTTGGAAAAAAACAGCCGCGAGAACGGTTCTCCGTCGTTTCCAATCCGGAATTTCTGCGCGAAGGCGCCGCCATTCGAGACTTCAAGCGTCCTGATCGAATCATCATCGGGACAGAGGATGACTGGGCGAAGGATGTGATGAGCGAAATCTATCGCCCGCTGTTCCTCAATGAATCACCCATATTGTTCACCGGCCGACGCACAGCGGAACTGACCAAATATGCCGCAAATGCTTTTCTCGCGACAAAGATTACGTTCATCAACGAGATGGCGGATCTGTGCGAAAAAGTTGGCGCGGACGTTCAGGAAGTCTCTCGCGGGATTGGTCTGGATAACCGGATCGGAGCAAAATTCCTCCACGCCGGCCCGGGATATGGCGGCAGCTGTTTTCCCAAGGATACGCTGGCGTTGATGAAAACGGCGCAGGACAATGATAGCCCGGTTCGTATTGTCGAAGCCGTGGTGCAGGTGAATGAGCAGCGCAAACGCGCCATGGGCCGCAAGGTCATCCATGCTCTCGGTGGAGATGTTCGGGGCAAAAAAGTGGCTTTGCTCGGCCTTACGTTCAAACCGAACACCGATGACATGAGAGACGCGCCCTCTATCGCAATCGCGCAAACCTTGACCGACGCAGGAGCGGTGGTGACTGCCTATGATCCCGAAGGCATGCAATTGGCCAAAGAAATCATGCCAACAGTGGAGATGGCTGATAACAGCTACAATGCTGCAAAGGATTCAGATGCGGTCGTGATTGTGACCGAATGGGATGCGTTCCGCGCTCTGGATTTGAAGAAGCTTGCGCTGGTTATGAAGGGCAACGTGCTGGTCGATTTGAGAAACATTTACAATCCGTCAGAAGTTGCGCAAACCGGCCTGATATATACGAGCGTCGGCAGAAATCAGTGAGCGTCCATTTCAGATCATGAAGTTAAAGCGGAAATTCGTCGAAAAGCCTTGGGGGCAGGATGCCTTGCCTGCCATTTTTGACGGCGAAGGCGGAAAAAAAATTGGGGAAATCTGGTTTGAGCCGCCCAAGGGCATAAGCCCGCAACTCATGGTCAAATATCTTTTTACCAGTGAAAAGCTTTCCATTCAGGTACATCCCAACGACAGGCAGGCACGCAGGGCAGGATTTCCTCATGGCAAGGAAGAATCATGGTTTATCCTCGATGCCAAACCGGATGCCGTATTGGGTCTCGGTCTGAAAAAGACGGTCAGCCCCACGAAACTAAAAACTGCCGCCATTGTTGGAGAAATTGAACAACTCATCGATTGGAAACCCGTCAACAAGGGTGACTTCTTTCATGTGCCTGCGGGCACGATTCACGCCATCGGTCCTGGCATTTCGCTCGTTGAGGTTCAGCGGAACGTAGATATAACCTATCGCCTTTACGATTATGGACGGCCTCGCGAACTCCATCTTGACGAAGCAATCGCGGCAGCAAAATTAAAACCTTATGATATGAAATACCGGATTGAAGTCCCGGCTAATGAATCGGCCAATCTTTCGGTCGGTTCGCCATTTGGCCTTTTCCAGATTATCGGCACCGACGACGAGATTCTGTCGCATACGATGAGCAAGGAATGGCAAATCGTCCCTCTGGAAGGCGAGGTCACGGTCCGCGGCAAATTAATCAAGGCGGGGGAATGTGGAATTTGTCCCCGGTTTTCCGATATTGATCTTTCTAAAAATGGTAGATCGCTCATCGCTTGTGCGATGACATAAGGTATTGACCATGGCGCAAACTACGCAAGTCACTCCCGTCATCCTGTCCGGTGGTTCGGGAACGCGGTTATGGCCGCTGTCCACACCTGAAAAACCAAAGCAATTCCTCGACCTCTTTGGCCCCTTGAGCATGTTCCAGTTGACGCTCCAGCGCTGTGCAGACGAAAGTATATATCGCAAGCCGCTCATCGTTGGCTCTTCTGGACATATTGAAACCATGCAGGATCAAATGATGGAAGTGGGAGCGACACCGAGCACAATCATTCTGGAGCCCTGCCCTCGCAATACCGCTCCGGCGATTGCCCTTGCCGCGCTTGCTGCAGAAAGCCCGTCCGATTTGCTGCTCGTAATGCCAAGTGATCATATGATCAAAAACCTCCCGGAGTTTCAAAGCGCCGTCGTGACTTCGATGGCGATCGCACAATCCGGCTGGTTGGTAACATTCGGGATCGAACCCACCGGACCGGAAACAGGATATGGATATATCCAACAGGGCGAAGCGATTGCTGGCACCACCAAAAGTTTTTCTGTCACGCGATTTGTGGAGAAACCAACCAAGCAAAACGCCGAAAAAATGCTGGCTGATGGCGGCTATCATTGGAATGCCGGAATATTCCTGTTTCGTGCGGATATTTATTTGGCTGCAGTGGAGAAATACGCTCCCGAGATTCTTCTCGCCTGTCAGTCGGCCATGGCTGGCAAACAGATGGAAGATGAACGCTGCTATCCTGAATCCGAGGCATTCGCATCGGCGCCTTCTGACTCAATTGACTATGCGATCATGGAAAGAGCAGAAACGGTCGCGGTCACTCCAGTGAACCCTGGATGGTCGGATGTCGGCAGCTGGGATGCCCTGTTCGATATATCTAACAAGGACGACCAGTCCAATGTAATAATCGGCCAGGCTCTGACGATCGGCTCAACCAGCAATCTGATCCACAGTCACGATTTGGAAATAACCGTATTTGGCGTGGACGATCTCATCATTGTCTCCAATGAAAACAAAGTCATGATCTTACCTCGTGGACAATCGCAAAACGTAAAGAAAATAGCGCAGAAACTTGAGGAAGAAGGCTAGACCCTGTTTCAGTGAAGTGGAAGCATCGGCACGGAGCCGAGTTTGGTTCAGCGCGAGGCGCGAGGAGGGAGCAATGCCAAAGCATTGTGACCGACGAGCAACGCTGCGCTGGGCCAAACTCGGCCCGCCCCCGCGGGGTCGCGTCGGGAAGCCCGCTGGCGGCGTCGCGGCGCTTGCATGGGCAACCAGCCCGCGCTGCACGCCACTCCTTGCCAGCGGGCTTCCCGACGCGATGACGACGTTTCCACTTCACTGAAACAGGGTCTAGATTGGCGGCACTGTGGCTTCCAATTCTTCTGGTCCGCGATTCTGAACGGGTTTGCCAGTTAGCCATCGCGGCCAAAATCGGGCAATCACCAGCAATAATGAGGGTAACAGCAAGGTATTCCATATATCTGTGACGGAGCCTTCAAAATACCTCTGTTCACCGTGTAACGGTTCCCGCACCAATGAATAATCATAATATTCGTTGATTAATGCTGCTGCCACGACAAAAAACCACGGCACGGGGCTGGCTAGCGAACGACGAAAAAAAAGTGCAACAAACAGTTGCACCCCGACACCCGCGTAAATGTGCAGCGAGTCCCGATCCAGACCGGTTGCCGTTTCGAGCCAGTTTTTGATTTCAAACCAATCCATGAAAATCCGATTGGGCTAGCCGGACACACGGGTCAATGCTTTTTGCAGGAGATATGATTATCAAAATTTTAGCCAAAAGTGGTTAAGCAGCCGGAATGACCAAACAGATGCCAACAAAACCGAAAATACTGACAATTTTTGGCACCAGACCGGAAGCGATCAAGCTTTTTCCGGTGGTTCAGGCCCTGTCAGCGCGTGCCAGTCTGGAAACATTGACCTGTGTCACGGCCCAACACCGCGAAATGCTGGATCAGGTTTTGAAGATCGCTGATATTCACCCTGATTTCGATCTTGATCTGATGAGGACAAACCAAAGTCTCGATGATCTCACCGGCCGACTCCTGTCCGGTATTGGCAAAATACTGGATCACACCAAGCCCCAGCGCGTGGTTGTACAGGGAGATACGGCCACAGCCATGTGCGGCGCGCTGGCTGCCTACTACCGACAGATTCCTGTCAGTCATGTCGAAGCGGGCCTGCGCAGCTACAATATCTATCACCCGTGGCCGGAGGAGGTGAACCGCAAGATCATCGGTACGATTGCCGATCAGCATTTTGCGCCGACAGAGACGTCGGCAGATGCGCTAAAGAAGGAAAATATTCCGGCAGAGCAAATCTTCATCACCGGCAATACGGTGATAGATGCGCTGTTGATCACGGCAGATAAAACCCGCGATGCAAGCAGGCTGGACCCTGTCCTTGGGGAATTGTACAAGAAATTTTCCGAACGCAAGATCATCGGGGTAACAAGCCATCGCCGTGAAAATCTGGGAGACGGATTGACCAATATTGCCAGCGCGCTTCGCTCCCTTGCCGAGCGGCAAGATGTTGCCCTGATTTTTCCCGTTCATCTCAATCCCAAAGTTCGTGCAATCATGCAGAACGCCTTGGGAGACCTCGACAATGTCGCGATGATCGAACCATTGGACTATCCCAATTTCGTCAGCCTGCTGACTCACTGCGATTTCATGATGACCGACAGCGGCGGCGTGCAAGAAGAAGCGCCGGCGCTTGGCAAGCCGGTCCTGGTGATGCGCGATACAACGGAACGGCCAGAGGGTGTCGCAGCCGGCACCGCGAAACTGGTCGGGACAGACACAGACGTGATACTGGCCGAAGCCATCAGGCTTCTGGACGATCAAGACCATTATCTCGCCATGGCGCGCGCGCACAATCCTTTTGGCGATGGCAAGGCTAGCCAGCGAATAGCCGACATTATCGAGAAAAGCCTTATCGCCTGAATATTTCTCTCCGAGGCCAACTGTTACCGAAATATTTACAATGATTGGCTAGTTTCCCTGCAGGTAAATCGCGCCGGATCGGTGCCTTGCGGAGTGGCTTCACATATGTTGTCGGAAGAAAAACCAAGCGTCTGCGTTATGGGACTTGGCTATATCGGCTTGCCAACGGCGGCCGTCATTGCTCGTTCGGGATGCATGGTGCTCGGCATCGATGTTAATGAAAAAGTGGTGAAAACCATCAATTCGGGCAATATCCATATTGAAGAAGTGGATCTGGACGGACTGGTGCAAGGCGTTGTGTCCCGCGGCACGCTCCGCGCTTCGCTGATGGTCGAACCGTCCGATGTGTTCGTGATTGCGGTGCCAACCCCGTTCGGTGACAATCATATCCCCGACACCAGCTATGTGATGGAAGCAGCAACCAATATCGCCGCCGCCCTGAAAACGGGCGACACCATCATCCTCGAATCGACGTGCCCGGTCGGAACCACCGAGAAAATGCGGGATCTGATCGCAAAATTGCGCCCCGACCTCAAGATTCCGGGTCTTGTGCACGATATCCCCGACATCGCCATAGCCTATTGCCCGGAACGGGTGTTGCCGGGGAAAATCCTTGAAGAACTGATCCAGAATGATCGTAGCATCGGCGGCATCACCCCGCGTTGCGCGCGCAAGGCGCTCGGCTTCTACCGCCGCTTCGTTCGCGGCGAACTGGTGACAACATCCGCGCGCGCTGCCGAAATGACCAAATTGGTCGAGAACAGCTACCGCGACGTCAATATCGCCTTCGCCAACGAACTTTCGATCATCGCCGACCATATGAATCTCGACGTGTGGGAGGTCATCCGCCTCGCCAACCGCCATCCCCGCGTCAACATCCTGCAGCCCGGCCCTGGTGTGGGCGGCCATTGCATCGCGGTCGACCCTTGGTTCATCATTCACAGCGCGCCAGAGCAGTCGCCACTGATCCGCATCGCGCGCGAGGTGAATGACGGCAAGACCGGCCATGTGCTCGAACAGGCCTCGCTGCTGATCGACGAATTGCCCGGTGTACCGATCGCCTGCTTCGGGCTGGCGTTCAAGGCCAATATCGACGACTTCCGCGAAAGCCCTGCCCTCAAGATCGCTGCCAAGCTGGCCCGGCGCTACGGGGGCCGCGTGAAAATTGTCGAGCCCTATGCCAGCGAGCTGCCGGCCGCTTTTGAAGGTACCGGCGCCGAACTGATCGATATAGATCAGGCGCTGGAAACATGTCCGATCATGATCACCCTCACCGATCACGACATGTTCAAATCAATCCCGCTCGACGAACGCGCGGGCAAGGTGGTCTATGACACGCGCGGAATCTGGCCGGATCAGCCGGACAATCGCGAAGCGGTAAGCGGATTACGGTTGGCAAGCTGATCGGTGCAGCCTTTAGACTTTGTCGTATACCGCCGCGGTTTCCTTGGCGACCCGATGCCAAGCATAGCGCGAGCTGGCTACGGACTGTGCATTCTTGGCAAAGGAATCTCGTTTTTCGATTGGCCAATTTCGCACGTGTTCGATAGCCGCAACCCAGTCACGCGGTGATGTGCTGTCAGCGAGCAACCCGATATCGGGCGTCACCACTTCAGCCAAACCGCTATGATCCGAGGCAATGACAACGCCGCCGCAAGCGGCCGCTTCTGCTGCAACCAGTCCGAAACCTTCTTTACCGAGACTCGGCACAACGACGGCCATCGCCTGTCCATATTGGTCGGCCAGCTGGTCGGGGCCGAGGTTACCCAGATATTCCACCAACGGCGATTCCAGTATCTGTGCTTCTCCTTCATCCCAGACTGTACCTGCGACTTTGATTTTCGGCGGATTTTCCATCCCCGCCAGCACCTCGCTAACAATGAACGACAAGCCCTTGCTGGGGGTAATGCGGCCAGCGAAAAACAGGCAACCATTGTGCGCACTTGGGGCGGACTGTGACCGAATATCCGTCCCGAGCGCAACTTTGACGACATTCTGAAACCCCAATTGTGTGGCCAGCTCGGAAATCCAGTCGCTATTCGCGATCAGGCTCGAATGGCTGAGCAGCCGAGCCCCGATCTTGATATAGGCAGCATAAAGCCGTCCCAAAAACTTATGGTTGGTCGCATAATTCAAATCTGATCCGTGCGCAGACAATATGACGCGGCTCTGCGGGTGACGCAACGATGCGATCCAGCCCAGCGGCCAGATCGCCACATCGCCGAGATGGACCACTTTTGCGGGTCCGACGAACAACAGGCGGAGCGCCGTTTTTAGCCCAAAACCGATCAAAGCGATCGCTGACGGCACGTCGCCGTTCGGCTTGCCCGGCAGAGCCAGAATATCCAGCCGGTGCGTTTTGCTCAGTTCCGCGGTCAGGCGGATGCAATATGTTTCCATCCCGCCCATCGCTGGCGCCCATTTGCGGGTAATAAAACGGACATCGGGAAATTGAGACTCTGCTACCAAAATCAGTACCCTCCGACAATCGGTCCAGATGGGAAGCCTTCCGGCAACGTCGGCACATGGTCGAGCGCCCATAACTTGACGCAGCCGCCACGTTCGTAGCGAACCATGTGCATTGCTGCTGATAGTGAAATACTGGTACCATCGGCAACGCGGCGACCATCGATCACAAGATCGCCGCCTTCTAGCGAGTAAGGGCCAGTGCGAACAATCCGAATCGGTTGTTCATTCGCCTGCGGACAGATTGTGCGCCCCAATATGTAAATCTTGTCACTATATGGCAGAAAATTTTTCCTTAGCGCTGCCACATCACGTTCGGGCAAAACGGCTGTTGATGGCTTGTTTTTGTAGACTGTCTCAAGCGCATCATCTGCAACGATAACGAATGCGATGCGGCCGGCTTCGATATCACGCGCAATCTGGCCGTTGCGCTGCCTCCAGTAGCTACGCAAACCAGGACCCGACATGAGCGATGTAAACTGCCGGGGATAGTGCGGAACATAGCTCGAAAAAGACAGATAAGGCGTTGGTTCCGGAAACAGGCGCTGAATCTCGTTGATCGTTGCGCGTTGCCGGTCGAGCGTGCCATATGGTTCCTGCGTCAGCAAGAAAGCCGGCCCGAACAAGGCAAAAACGATGACAGGTATCAAGCCATAGCGCCCTACCATCCTGGAAAGCACCGGCGCAATAGCGACACAGATCGGCGGCAGGAGAAAGGTGAAGAAATAGGGAAAAGTGTTGCGATAGAATAAGATGCACAGCAGCGGTCCGCAAAGGCCGATCAACAATATTCTGACCTTGATCGGCAATCCGCGAGCAACCGGAACAAGCAGAATGAGACCGAAGGTTACAAGCGGCGCCAAAAGCATCTCGGCGAAAACATAGCGTATCTGCTCGAACTCGAAGAAGCGAAGGAAGCTGTGCACGCTCCCAGCGATAGCCCTTTCTTGGTCTTGGACTACGGGCAAGGCCGCCCCGTGCAACCCAACCAGCACGGCGCAGGACAGCATCGCAACGGCGACGATGGCGGCGGACCGATAGACCACCCGGAATCCTGAGTCCTCTGGCTCACGCCAGTGAAGGTAGACGATAGCGGCAAAGCAGGGTGCGTAGAAAACACTTTTTATCGTTAGCGCTCCCGCCAGTCCAACCAGCAAGCCGGACAAGATAATACGCCGCCATGAGAATGAGCCGAAGGCGATCAAACAAAGAGCGCTCATCAATGCCAATGCTGCGACCGGGTCAGGGCGATAGGTAAAGGCATTAGTAAAAACAAATCCGGCGGTCAGATAGGCGAACCCGGATAAAAGCGCGGTCTCTATATCAACCAATCGGCGGGCGAGAATGATAATGCAGCCAGCCGTGAGCACCGCGCAGACGAGCATGGCAATGCGAGCGGTCTGAATTTGCTTGATAACATCTTCAGAGACCAACGTTGCCCAGCCGAACAGCCGGGTATGCAGCGACTGCAAACTGCCACTGAGCCGTCCGTCCGCCAATTCGTAGATTTGCCCGAAATGTAAAAATTCGTCCCAATTTATCGCTTTTTCAAAGATCAGCCAGCCTTGAGCGGCAATGATCAGAATCAAGGCAGCGATGATCACGTGCGTTCGGCTTCCCGCCTCAAAATCTGTTGGATTGATTTTACTCATACAGAGGCTTTAATCCATAGACGCGCCTCAAAATATTTGCCGACGAGCGGAAGTCTGCTAAATGGATGAAGCACCTTCAGAATATTGTAATGCGCAATGGTATCGACCTCGATCTTGCTCGCATCAAAACCCGAATGAATCAGTATGTCCTTGATCGCATTGCCATTCCGCACCGCGATATGCTCGGGAAATTGTCTAAGCACACCCATGTCCTTGGCCCGCTCCATGAAAAAGTCCAGATTGGGAGTATGAAGATATAATTTTCCGCCGGGACGCAGCGAGCTTCGTATCGCTGAGTAAATGCTGACCGCCAGTGCATCGTCGATATGTTCGGAAAAATCCAATGTCGTAGCGACATCAAATTGTGCCGGGTGATCAGCGCAGAATTTGATAATATCATCACAGTAGAATTGGCAGTTATTCAACCCTTTCGAACGCGCCCAATCACGCGCGGAGGCGATGAAGTCATTAGAAAAATCAACGCCGTGATAGGTCCCTATGCGATCACCGACCACCTGAAGCAGCATGCCATTTCCACAGGCAAAGTCGGCCAGTTCGTCATCTTCTGCCAAGTCAATACGACTGGCTAGAGCGCGCACCCGGTCCAGCGGCTTTCTATTATAGCGTTCCACATATTCACCGCTGTGAAGAGCAACGCTTTCCGTTTGTTCAGTTGGCATGGATATGTTCTTTGTTGAGCAAAAGAGTAGCGGCGAGTGCAGAAACCGTCAAATCTACGATGGCGCTCATCAACCGATGAACGATAGACAGCATGACAGCAGCTGCGGCCCCAACAATCGGGGTGAGTAGCGTAAGCAATATCACTTCGCGGACGCCCAACCCCGCCGGAGCGCCAGGAATAAGAAAGCCAGCGGCCCAAGCGATCGCATAGATCATGACAGCTGAAATAATCGGAATCGACCAGGCGCCCGGAAACGCAATAACAAGCGCATAAAATGAAAATCCGGCCAACAGGAAACTGATCGTCAGCCAGCAAATGGGTGCTATCCAGAAGTCAATCGAGAGCAGGCTGCGAATTTCCGGTGATTGACGGAAAGCAAAGGCAGCGAAGGCGATCATTACGATGAGCAGCAATATCGCGAGCGGCCAGAACAAGCCATCGGGCAATACCGAAACGATTGGAGCATCTGCCCATATCGAGCCATTCAGCAAGCTCGCACTGCCAACCAACAGCGACACGGCCGATAAAGCCGCACCAAATTCCACAATTGTGGACAAACCGCTCTGGGCAAAACTGATCTTATTCTGCTTGGCCAGCGCGGCGCGGCCAAAATAATGGGCGACATTACCGGGCAAATATTTCCCGATTTGCGCCACGAGTCCTATCCCTAGCGCCTTGCGAAGAGCTAGTCGGTGACCCCATTTTGCTATGACCGATGGCCAGACCATCGCGGTTGTAACCAAGCTGCAACCATAGGCCCCAGCAGCGAGTGCAAGCCAAGAATAATTCAGGCCATGCCAATCATAGCTCGCGATCGCTGGCCAGTTGTCCCGGACCTTTGCAGCAATATAGAATATCGCAAGCGCAAAAAGGATACTGCCGACGAGGTAAGCGGATTTTCGCAAAAGCGACTGCCTGACTTTGGATTGTGCCAATAGCTTGTCAGATATTTCAGGGGCAGCAGGACTAGCCATCGGTTCCGTCACGAAGCGATGACTTACCATTGAATTCGCCTTGGCTCTGTTCGTTATTGGATCGCAGTCGATCCTCTATATGACACAATCGTTCCAGTGACTGCTCGAGCAATTGGCGATTACGCCCGACCAGATCTGCCACAGCACCAAACATGATCGCAACCACGCCAAGCACAATGAGTGGACCGCCGATAACCAGGGATTGAATGTGACCGCCACCCTCACCGATCGCATAAAAATAGACAAAGCGAATGATTGGGGCCGCACCGACCAGCGCAGCAATACTCCCTGCCAACACGAAGACCTTCAGCGGATTGTACATCGCATAGGCGCGGATCATGGTGGCGGCGGTGTTGGTGATGAACTGCGGGATTGATTTGAACAGGCGCGATGGCCGGATCGCGCCATTGGTCCGGACCGGAACCGACACGACCGCCATCCGCTTGCGGCCTGCCTGAATGAGCATCTCGGTCGTATAGGAAAAGCTTGAGGTGATATTGATTTTCTGCGCGGCTGCCCGGCTGATGGCACGGAAGCCGCTCACCGCATCGGTGATTTGGGTGTTGGACAATTTTTTAACGGTCGCACTACCGAACATCTGCAGGAGACGCTTGAACGGACCAAAATGCGCATTGTCGCGGACGCCACGGTCGCCGACCACGATATCGGCTTCGCCGGCCAGAACCGGCTCAACCAGTTTGCAAATATCTCGACCTTCATACTGGTTGTCGGCGTCGGTATTGACGATGATGTCGGCACCTTCGGCCAGCGCCTTGTTGATTCCCGACTGGAAAGCCGCAGCCAGGCCACGGTTGGTCCGGTGCCGGACGATATGATGGACACCGAACCGCCGCGCGACATCACTGGTATTGTCCTTGCTGCCATCGTCGATGACCAGAATTTCGATGATGTCGATCCCGTCAATCTGGCGCGGCAAGGCGACGAGCGTTTCGGGCAGGCTATCCGCCTCGTTGTAGCAAGGAATCTGGATGATCAGCTTCATGGTGCGCGTATTCCTCAACTGTTCGTCCCGGCAGTACGGGCCGTAAAAATCGGTTAAGAAACCACTAAAAGCCTATGGTTAACAAAGCGTATAGATCGTTAGATTAACTGACTTTTCGTCAGGCCATAGGGGTGATACGGTTGCATCATGACAGAAACCAAATATCGCCCGCGCCGATCCTGCCTGTACATGCCGGCATCCAACACGCGCGCGCTGGAAAAGGCAAAAAGCCTGCCCGCCGACACGATCATCTTCGATCTGGAAGATGCCGTTGCCCCGGATGCCAAGGAAGAAGCACGCGCCAATGCCTGCGCAGCGCTGCAATCGGGCGACTATGGCGACCGGGAACTGGTCGTGCGCGTCAATGCCATGGACACACCCTGGTTTGCGCAGGACCTCAAGCAGGCCTGCCTGAGCGAGGCCGATGCCGTATTGGTACCGAAGATATTGAATGCGGACGATATCATCCAGATCACCGATTTTATGGAAGACCTGGATGCAAATCTGGATACGCAGCTATGGGCGATGATCGAAATGCCGCAGGCAATCTTGAAGCTGGCCGAAATTGCCGCCCTTGGCCCGCAACAGAGACTGACAACCTTTGTCATGGGTTTCAACGATCTGGCAAAGGAAATGCGGGCCGACCATGATCGTACGATGTTCGGGTCGGTGATGACGCAAACCGTAATCGCTGCGCGCGCTTATGGCCTGAACGTTATCGACAGCGTCTATAATGATTTCAACGATCCGGACGGTCTTACAGCAGAATGTGTCGAAGCAAAGACACGGGGTTTTGACGGAAAGTCCCTGATCCACCCGGCGCAAATCGAAACCGCCAACCGCGTTTTTGCGCCGAGTGCCGATGAAATCGCCGCGGCTGAGGCGATCATCGCGGCCTTCGCTGACCCGGTCAACGCTGGCAAGGGCGTGATCGTTGTAGATGGCAAAATGACCGAGCTGCTGCACCTGAAGCAGGCGAAACAGCTGGTCGCGACCGCGCAGGCGATCGAGACATTGGCGCAATAGCCGGTTCACCCTCGACAAACCGCCAAAAAACCGGTTTAAGTGCTCAATTGAATTGGACTATGACGGGGCGTTGGCGCCCTGCCCGATGGAGAGCGAAAAATGGAAGCCTTGGAAGCTGCTGCTGGCGAAGTCAGCAAAGACGAAATCATGAAATTGTTTCAGGCACAACGCGACGCCTTTCATGCAGAATTGCCGGTCAGCTTTGACGCCCGCATGGACCGGATCAACCGAACCGCGCAAATGATCATCGATCATCAGGATGCGATATGCGAGGCGGTCTCCAACGATTTCGGCCACCGCAGCAGTGTCCAGACGGTTATGACCGACCTGATGTCGGTCGTCGGCCATGCCAAGGATCACAAGAAAAACCTCAAAAAATGGATGAGTCCCGAAAAGCGAAAGATCGATTTTCCGCTGAACCTGCTCGGTGCAAGCGGCCAGGTCGAATATCAGCCAAAGGGCGTGGTTGGCGTAATTTCACCATGGAATTTTCCGATCAATCTGGCCTTTGATCCTGCAATTGGCGCCTTTGGGGCCGGCAACCGGGTGATGATCAAATTCTCCGAATTCTGTCCCGAAGCGGGCGCTCTGGTCAAAAAACTGGTCGCGGAATATTTTGCGCCGGAAGAAATGACCGTCATTACAGGCGGGCCAGAGACCGGCAAATCCTTCTCTGAAATTCCCTGGGACCACCTGATCTTCACCGGCGGCGGCGGGATTGCCAAACATGTCATGGCGGCGGCGGCACAAAATCTCACTCCGGTAACGCTCGAACTGGGCGGCAAGTCGCCGACCATCATCGGCCCGGATGCCGATGTCCAGAAAGCCACCCAGCGGATCGCCATGGGCAAGATGATGAACGCCGGACAAATCTGTCTGGCACCCGATTATCTGCTGGTCCCGCATGACAAGGAAGAAGCGGTCATTTCGGGCATCACCTCTAATGTCGCCGAGCAATATCCAACCCTGATCACCAATGATGACTATACATCGGTGATCAACGGTCGCCATAAGGAGCGGCTGCAGGGCCTGATCGATGACGCTGTCGCAAAAGGCGCGAAACAGACGATCGTCAATCCGGGTGACGAGGATTTTTCCAATACCAACAGCAACAAGATGCCGCTGACATTGCTGCAAGACGTGAATGACGACATGCGGGTGATGCAGGAGGAAATCTTCGGCCCGATCCTGCCGGTCAAAACCTATCGCAATCTCGATGAAGTGGTCGACTATGTGAACGACCATGACCGACCGCTTGGCCTTTATTATTTCGGCGACACCGAAAGCGACAAGCGCAAGATACTCGACAAGACGATTTCCGGCGGTGTGACGATGAACGATGTGATTTTCCACGTCGCACAGCACGACCTGCCGTTTGGCGGTGTCGGCCCTTCGGGCATGGGCGCCTATACCGGGCATGACGGCTTCAAGGAATTCAGCCATGCCAAGGCGATCTATCGTCAGCCGAAAATCAACATTGCCAAAATTGCCGGTTTCCTTCCGCCCTATGGCAAGGTTACCGACAAGACCATGAAGCAGCAGATGAAACTCTAGCGTCAGGCGCATATGGCAGACTTTCCATTAGCGGGGCTGAAGGTCCTTGATTTCTCTCGTGTCGTCGCCGGACCTTATGCCACGCGCATGCTCTCCGATCTCGGCGCGGAGGTGCTGAAGGTGGAGCCTCCGGAAGGGGACGTCACGCGCAAGCTTGCCAAGCGGGAAAGCGGGGTCAGCGGCAATTATCTGCAGCTCAATATCGGCAAGCGGAATATCTGTGTCGACATGAAAGCTGATGGCGGCCGCGAGCTTATTCACAGATTGGCGGCGGAGGCAGATATTGTCGTCGAAAATTTCCGTCCGGGTGTGATGGATAAATTTGGTGTCGGCTGGGCCGAGCTGTCGCAGGTGAACCCGCGGTTGGTGATGCTGTCGATATCCGGCTACGGGCAAAAGGGCCCGGAACGCGGCCGGGCGGCCTATGCGCCGGTGCTGCACGCGGAAAGCGGGCTGATTGCCCGGCAAGCCGAGATGAGTGGCGGCCATCCGACCGACATCCAGTTCGCGATGGCGGACAGCTACAGCTCGCTGCACGGGATCATTGCCATATTATCGGCCCTGCGGGTGCTCGATCAGACCGGTGAAGGCCAGCATATCGATCTGGCGATGCTGAATGTGCTGCACTCGGCCGACGATTATGCCCATTTCGCGCTCGACGACATATGGCCGAAAGCACCCGAAACCCTTGTCTGGGAAGCACCTGAAAATCGGCAGATATTGATAACCGGCGATATGAAATGGCTGTGGATCATGTTCTCGGCCAAGGATGGTCTGCAGGACCCTACGCCTGAAGGCGCCGATATCCCGACCAAGGTGCGGCTGCGGCAAGCGGCGATGGAACAGCATATCATGGCGCACGACAGCTTCGACGCCCTGACCGCAACGCTCGACCGGCTCAACCTCGCCTGGGGCGAAGTGCATCCGTTCGGCCCGGAAATCTATGAACAGACCAGTATCAAGGCTCTCGGTACGATCATTGATGTAACCGACGACGAGGGCAATGCCCGGCGCACCGTGCAATCGCCCTATCGCTTCTCGAAATCAAAAAGCGGGATCGACAGCAACGCCAGAACCGCAAAACGCGGCGAACATAATGTCGCCGCGCTTCGAGATTGGTTGGATATGGAAGAAAGCGAGATCAGCGCGCTTGCCGAAAGCAAGGCACTGATCTCGGAATAGTCTAGGCGTCTGCGTTACGCGCCTGCCGGCGTTTGAACGATTTCGCGCCATTGTTCCAATGCTTCGGTCCGTCGCTCTTGGCGCCAGCTCCGGCACCAGAACCTGGCCCACCGCGTCCGGAACCACCGCCACCTGGACGGCCCTTGCGGGCGCTATGCTTGTTCTTCGGTGCTCCGCCGCGGGTCGGCGTTGCGCCATATTTTTTCGGCTTCTGGCCATAGATGCGCGAAGCGACTTCCTCGCGCGCCGGTTCGTCATAGCCTTCCGGCAATGGAACGACATCCGGGCTGACACCGGTCAGTTTCACGACATCGCGCAGGAACTGGCGTTCGTCGGGAGCAACCATCGAGTAGGAAATCCCGCTCGCGCCTGCCCGTGCTGTCCGGCCGATCCGGTGGACATATTGTTCGGACACATTGGGCATGTCGAAGTTGATGACATGGGTAATGCCGTCGACGTCAATGCCGCGTGCGGCAATATCGGTGGCGACAAGAATGTTGATCTTGCCCTTCTTGAAGTCACCCAGAGCGCGCTCGCGCTGCGGCTGGCTCTTGTTGCCGTGGATCGCTGCGGAATGGATACCAACCGCCATCAGGTTTTTTACAACCTTGTCGGCGGCATGTTTGGTCTGGGTGAACACCAGCATATGGTCGGGATTTTCGTTGTTGACGAAATCCTTCAGCAAGCGCTGCTTGTCATCCTGATTGATATAGGTGACGCGCTGGTCAACCCGCTCGGCGGTGGTCGACTGCGGAGCAACCGATACTTGGACCGGATTGGTCAGGAACTGGTCGGCCAGTTGCGAAATCGTCTTCGGCATGGTCGCCGAGAAGAACAGGCTCTGGCGCTGTTTTGGCAGCAACGGAACGATTTTCTTCAGCGGAACGATAAAGCCAAGATCCAGCATCTGGTCGGCTTCGTCGAGCACCAGGATCTCGACCTTGCTCAGGTTGAGAAAGCGTTGATCGACGAGATCGAGCAAACGGCCCGGCGTTGCCACCAAAACGTCGACGCCGCGTTCCAAAATGCGCTTCTGCCGGTTGATCGGCACACCGCCAAAGGCAGAAGTGACATACATGCCAAGACCTTTGGAATAGCCGGTCATGCTGTCGGCGATCTGCCGGGCCAGTTCGCGGGTTGGTGCGAGCACCAGCATCCGGCATTCAAAGCGGCCGGCGCGTTTCTTGTTGTTCAGCAGATGGTGGATCGAGGGCAGCGAGAAAGCAGCGGTCTTGCCGGTGCCGGTTTGCGCGATGCCCAAAATGTCCTTGCCTTCCAGCGCCGGCGGGATCGCCTGCTGCTGAATCGGGGTAGGTGATGTATATCCGCCTTCGGCAATAGCCTTCTGGATAGGTTCCGCGAGCGCGAAATCAGAAAATTTAGTCAAAAATAATACCTTAAAAATAAGCAGCCAGTGGGCGCAGCACGAGAAGGACTCGTGCGCGCGTTCGCCGTCGGTTAAGACGACCCGCGTGATCAGGCTGCCGGAAAGAAAGAAGCAATGAAGGCGATAGGTTCGAGATGATCTTGTCACCTCTCACGCAGAACTCTCGCCAGACGGTCAATTTCAATTGCCGCCTTTGCTGCAATGCAACATAGGTGTTTTTGGGATTAAGTCAAGCGCTACTATGTTCGATTGTGTCGCAATGTTTGTTTCCGGTTGGGATCGGCGTTCTTCGCGCCGCGGCTCTAAGCTATGCTCGGCCTTCCCCAAAGCGGAATCTATTTCCCGCTGTTTTGAAGGTAGAAACTGGGTGGGAAGCGGTCGTTTAGTCAAACGACTTTTAATGACTGCGCTTGGGGCCGGGGAACGAACCCGCTACGCGGGAGAGGTTGTGGTCGTGAGCTTTGGGTAGAACAGCAGCGTCGCGCATGGATTGAGCAAAGCCCAGGATAGGCAGAATATTTCGACTCCCTCAACCAAGGAGTCGAACG
>Ga0210025_1000171_pt1 | contig 96654 bp, 76 predicted proteins | sample CryGeyme20150102_FD_183989 | JGI IMG/M metagenome (GOLD analysis project Ga0210025, IMG submission 183989) | Groundwater microbial communities from Crystal Geyser aquifers in Utah, USA - Crystal Geyser metaG 2015-0102 (SPAdes) (version 2) | ecosystem: Environmental > Aquatic > Deep subsurface >...
CGCGTCAGGGCATGAGCGAGGAAGAGATCCGGGCGGTGGCGGAGAAAAAGCGCCGCATCATCACCATTCATGAACTGCTGCTGCTTGAACAGCGCGCCACGGAGCTGGATTTGTCCGTGCGTTGCTCGAAGGGCACCTACATCCGCACTCTGGTCGAAGACATTGGCCAGGCGGTTGGTTGTGGCGCTTACGTCAGTAAGTTGCACCGTACTTTGTGCGGGCCCTACCATGCAGCCCAGATGGTGACGCTGGAACAGGTGCAGGAAGCGGCAGAGCAGGGGCATGATGCTCTCGACGCGTTGCTGCTGCCAACCGAAACGGCTCTGCCGGACTGGCCGGAAGTCGCACTGACGCTGGCTGAAGCGGATAAAATCCTGCACGGTCAGCCAGTCAGCACTGGCCTGCCTGCCTGTCCTTCTGTACAATTGTGGGCCGTTGAATCAGACGTCCGGCAATTGCTTGGCATTGGCCGCATTGAAGACGGCAAAGTGAAACCGCAGCGTTTGTTGCAGGTCACACTGCCTTAACCGGTCAAATCTGGTTTAACTGTCGCCACAAGGCGGCACGCATCTCACTGTTAATGTGCACGGTGACGATGATTACATAATCCCGGAACATCTTGTGATGTCCGCGCACATTCATGGAGTAAGTAAAGATGGCATTAACTGCTGCTAATAAAGCTGAGATTGTAAAAGAGTATCAAACTGCTGAAGGCGATACCGGTTCTCCTGAAGTTCAGGTTGCATTGCTGACCCACAACATCGTTGGTCTGCAGAGCCACTTCAAAGAACACGGTAAAGATCACCACTCACGTCGTGGTCTGATCCGCATGGTTAACCAGCGTCGTAAGCTGCTGGATTACCTGAAGCGTAAAGATGCTTCCCGTTACACCGCGCTGATCGGTCGTCTGGGTCTGCGTCGCTAAGATCTCAAAGCTTGCAGCAAAAGCCCTCCGGGGCTTTTGTTGTATCTGGCCAGTCAGGCTATCCTGTTCTGCTTCTGTGGAATAACAACTACCTGCCAAGCTGTGGTGCCAACCCCACGATTCATAGGAATGTGGTGGTGCTTCTAAATATTGGCTTTGCATGCGGACCACTTCTGCCCCGGCAGAACACCGCCATGCCAGAGCTAATGCTTAGAAGTACCGGCAGTCAGCAGGTTTATCGGTAAATTTAAGGAAATACGTATACATGAGCACAAAACCTGTTGCTAAGACCAAAAGCTTTCAATTCGGTAACGATACCCTCACCCTGGAAACTGGGCGCGTAGCCCGTCAGGCGGATGGTGCAGTACTGGCCACTCTGGGCAAAACCCAGGTGCTGGCGACTGTCGTTGCTGCTAAAAGCACTAAGCCAGGCCAGGATTTCTTCCCGCTGTCAGTTCACTATCAGGAAAAAATGTACGCCGCTGGCCGTATCCCTGGTGGATTCCTGAAGCGCGAAAGCCGTCCTTCCGAAAAAGAAACCCTGACTTCCCGTCTGATTGACCGTCCGATTCGTCCATTGTTTGCCGAAGGCTTCATGAACGAAGTTCAGGTTATCCTGACCGTAATGTCTTCTGAAAAAGAAGTCGATCCGGATATCTGCGCCATGATCGCGACCTCTGCTGCGCTGGCCATTTCAGGTGTGCCTTTCAACGGTCCTATCGGTGGTGCCCGCGTTGGCTTCACCGAAGAAGACGGTTACATGCTGAACCCAACCCAGACCCAGATGCAGGATTCTCTGCTGGACATGGTGGTTGCTGGTACTAAAGACGCCGTGCTGATGGTTGAATCTGAAGCTCAGGAACTGACCGAAGACGAAATGCTGGGTGCAGTACTGTTCGCCCACACCGGTTTCCAGTCTGCGATCACTGCCATCAACGAATGGGTTGAAGAGCTGGGTGTACAGAAGTGGGATTGGACGGCTGAAGCCAAAAACACCGCACTGTACGAAGCGGTTAAAGCCGAAGCGGCTGCTGGCATCGGTGAGGCTTACACCATCTCCGACAAAATGGCCCGCTATGCCCGTCTGGACGAAGTGAAAAAAGCTGCCGTTGAAAAACTGGCGGCTGCTGAAGGCGAAGAAGGTTTCTCCGCTGACGAAATCGCCGACATGGTTGGTGAGCTGAAGTATGAAGTGGTTCGTAACCGCGTGATTGATGGCCAGCCACGTATCGACGGTCGTGATAACGACACCGTACGTCCACTGACCATCGAAACCGGTGTGCTGAAAACCACTCACGGTTCTGCCATCTTTACCCGTGGTGAAACTCAGGCCATCGTTGTGACTACGCTGGGTTCAACCCGCGATGCACAGATGATCGACTTCCTGCACGGTGCCAAAGACGATCCGTTCCTGTTCCAGTACAACTTCCCTCCATACTCTGTGGGTGAAGCTGGTCGTCTGGGCGCTCCTGGCCGTCGCGAAATCGGTCACGGTCGTTTAGCCCGTCGTGGTATTCAGGCGATGATGCCAAACCATGACGAATTCCCGTACACCATCCGTGTGGTATCGGAAATCACCGAATCCAATGGTTCTTCCTCCATGGCTTCTGTGTGTGGCGCGTCTCTGTCTCTGATGGACGCCGGTGTACCGATCAAGGCACCGGTTGCCGGTATCGCCATGGGTCTGATCAAAGAAGGCGACAAGTTTGCCGTTCTGACCGATATCCTGGGTGATGAAGATCACCTCGGCGATATGGACTTTAAAGTGGCCGGTACTGACGAAGGTATCACTGCTCTGCAGATGGATATCAAGATCGAAGGTATCACTGAAGAAATCATGGAAATCGCTCTGGAAAAGGCCAAAGCTGCACGCTTTACCATCCTTGAGCAGATGAACACCGTGATTGCTGAGCCACGCAAAGAACTGGCGGAAAATGCTCCGACCATGTCGACCATGAAGATCCCGTCTGACAAGATCCGTGACGTGATTGGTAAAGGTGGCGCGACTATCCGTGATATCACCGAGAAGACCGGTGCTTCTATCGACATCAATGACAACGGCGAGATCAAAATCTTTGCTGCTGGCAAAGAAGCGTCTGATGCTGCCCGTCAGATGATTGAAGCCATCACTGCTGATATCGAAGTGGGTACTACCTACACCGGTAAAGTGAGCAAGATCGTTGACTTCGGTGCGTTCATCACCGTTCTGCCTGGTAAAGATGGTCTGCTGCACATCTCCCAGATCAGCGAAGACCGTGTAGAAAACGTTGCTGATTTCCTGACCGAAGGTCAGATCGTTAACGTACACGTTGCCGATGTCGATCCTAAAGGTCGTATCAAACTGACCATGAAAGGTATTGAGCAGCCTGCTTAATTCTTTTTGGGTTAAAAAAAACCGCCGCGGTGAAAACCGCGGCGGTTTTTTTATGGGGGTATTCTATTAGTGTCGACAGGCCCTAGTAACTACACTCTGCTATTCGCAGCATTAACCCTTGTATGATCAGTTACCATAAACACGTTCAATACCACTGAAAACATTTTCCTTCTTCAGTGCGTCATGTGCCTGCATGATGGATTTTACAATCTTACCGTCCATATCTTTATTCAGTGCCAGATACAGTGGTGTAGAGCGGAATATCAGTGCTGCTTCCATGTCAGACAGATCAGCGGCATCGGATGCGACATAGGGGCCGCTGAGGTAATCAGCAATCCACAGGTCTATCTGACCATGATGAAGGCGTAGCGGATTCATCGCATCGGAGTCTACAACAGAGACGTTAAAGCCCTGGTCAATCAGGTACTGCGTCATCACGTCGCCTTTATAACCACCGATGCGATATTTTCTGGCGTCTTCAAGCGTGGTTAAACGTATATCGCTGCCCGCTTTGGCAAACAGTGTCCAGCGAATTTCTGTCAGTGGTCCAACCCATTGAAACCAGCTTTCCCGCTCTTCATTGCGCGCGGTGCAGAAGATTCCGTGATCCGCTTTTTGCTTTGCGCGATCCAGACCATAGTTCCAGTTACGCAGTTTCATTTTTACATCATAAGGAATGCGCTTGATGATGGCCTTGACCATGTCAGTACACAGCCCGGTGATTTCGTCAGCTTTGTGTGCAAAAGGCTGGCCGTTGTCGGTCATGTTGTAAGGCGGGAATTGTTCTGTGTAGAGATAAAGCTTATCGCTTGCTTGTGTTGATGCCGAAAACAGCATGATCAGAAACGCAATTCGGTACATGGGCATGGAAAGTACTCCTTAGTGCGGATTGTCTGTTATGACAGCTAAACGAATCTTCTGCCTTAAGACACGCTGCATAGCAATCATAGACAATGAAAAATAAAACGGCCTGTCGAATATTCAAAAATGCCTGCTGATAACCTTACTTTTAGCGGGTCATTACGACGCAGAGTATTATCAGAACAAGACAGAGAGATTGTTCTGTGCCAATAGTTAATTTGGATAGATCAGACTGACTGCCATTATGAAAATCAAAGCATGGGCATTGCTGCGAGGCATGCCTCATTCCGGCGGCGGATTCTGGAGTAAAACACCAGCAGGAACAATAGCTTATCCCGGACAATTTAAGACACCGGTCTCAGCTGCAGACGATATTTATCCGGTTAGTTATTTGTCCGGTTAGCGGATATTACGCTGCTGGATCGGCAGATATCTCCATGCATCAATATTGTTGAGAGAACCGTTATGCACTGTAGTTATGATTGGATAATGACTAAATTTCGTGATCTGTTATTCAATTGGTATACATAAACGTGTTGGGAAAAGCTCCGGGTGGTATCAGAAGTGAATGTTTCTTTGACGTCGTCAAACAACTATTAATAACTATTCTGTTAATATCATTCTGATTGCCGGTGATCAATTGCTCGCTATTGCAGTGTTTTTTAATCGTCTTGCTGATATTCCGATAGTTTCGGATATTTCCATATAGGAATAAGACACTGACGACACATAGATATCCTGTTTGTTTGTATTATCTTTAAATACAGTCGCGCTCCATCTTCTGGGAGGATAAACGGCCGCTGGTGTATTGGTTTATTTCTGAAGCTCAGTTATTCATTCTTAATGATTCTCTTAATAATAGGTGATGAATGGAGTCGATAATAAAATATATTCCAGAAATAATATTGGTTGCATTTTGTTTCCGTAATTCAATAACGTTGACGACTAAGAAGCCTCTGATACAGCTCCTCAGATGATCGAAGCCATCACCGCAGATATCGGAGTGGGGACTGACTGAACCGGTAAAGTGCGCTAGCGCACCTCTGAATCATTTTGCAAAGCTTCGCCTGAGTGTTACTGAGCTTTTGACAGGGATCGATTGCAGTGAAGGGCGAGCCTTTTAATAAATCGGCAATGCTGTCAAAACGTCCTTCAGCCCACACCCTGCGGGACTTGCTGAAAAATCCAGCTCAGCGTTGCTACGTTTTGACGTAACCCGCAATGCCTTCAAAGTGGTGCCTGGATCTGAACGTTTTCAGTCAGCCGAAAGGGGCGCTTACTTATTCGGAGCTGCTCCGGATCTTTGGTTTTTCAGCGCTTATTACCGTTTTGCCTGATAAGGATGGTCAGCTGCGTCTCTCCTGATCCGTTAAAAGCGTATAGAAAGACGTTGCTGACTTCCTGAATAAAGGTCAGGCCGATAATATATTCTCATTCGTATTCTTATTCGATGTTGATCCTAAAGGTCGTATTAAGCTGACTATGGGTGGTATCGAGTGGCCTGTTCAGCTCTTTTTTATGCGCAATCAATACATATTGTTCTTTATGGTCGCAGTGGATATTTACACTGTTACATTGCTGTAACCTTTGTATTACAATCGGTATATAAATGTGTCCGAAAGTTTATAAGCGTTATAACCATTTTCTGACAATAAGCATGATGATTGTCGCTTCTGGATCGAGTAGTACCGGTGCGAAAGGATTCAATATTTGGCAGGCATAGCATGTCCGTCAGTTTAAATCACGTTATGGAGTTAATAATGATTAGTTTGAAACAAAAAACGTCGTGGCTGGCCGTTGCCAGTGCTTCTCTTGCATTGGCTGCCTGCGGTGGCGACAGTTCGTCCTCATCGGATAACCTTTCTCTTGATCCGTTGACTTATACCGGTTCAGATGCAGAAGCAACGGTCAGCACAGACAATTACAACGATATTGCTCAGAAAGTGCATGCCGTGACTCTGGCCATGGTGGCGGGCAATAGCCTTCAAAGTATTGGGTTTGGTGGCCCGGGTGGTCCAATGATCCCTGGACCTCGCATGCTTTCTAAAGCTGTAAGTAATGTACAGGCTTCAGTACTTGCCGAGGCTTCTTCACTGTCTAAGACTGCGGCCGCTTCTGCGCCGGCTGGTGTGCTTGTTACCTCAAGTAACGGGCGAAGCTATACTTCCAGTAATACTGCTGAAGGTGAGTGTGGAGGTTCTGCCAGTTTTGAAACTACGTTCACGATTAAGAGCACTGCTTCCGAAGATGATGATGAGGCTTCTCCTGTTGATTCGGTGGGTGAAGATTCTGGCGAAGACATCAGTGTAACGTTTAAGGATTACTGCGCCTATCTGGATGATGACGTCACTGAGATTATGCTGAACGGCAATATGACGATGAATTATGCATATTCCAGCCAATTTGATTATGTTAACGATACCCGCTCGGTAGACGGAACTGAAACGGGATCAGCGACACTGCGGGTAACCCTCGGCGACGATCAGGTAGTCGTTAAGAGTGCGATGAAGGGGCGTAATCATGCAGACTACAGCTACGATGAAGAGCTGGATGATGATGTCTATAATCCTGACACATTTGTAGAGGATTCTGCTCGGGTTTTACAGATTTCAGGCAATGGTTTATCGGGTAAACATACCTACACTGAAAGCTGCGACGTTGATCCTGAAGACCCGACAGATACAACCTGTACTGAATCTGAAGTGATCAATGTGGGCGGCACCAACTATAAACTGGAAGGCTATGCCAGCCCCTATGGCGGTGTCTATCTGACGGTGTACCTGCCAACTTTCGGTTCGGTTATTGTACGTTCTGGTTCGTCATCCCCTGCTCTGTGTGACAACTATGCAGGGTTTGAAAGTGGCAGTCTGAGTGTCAATAACGGAGAAATTTCTATCACTTACTCCGGCTGCGATGCTGAGCCTGTTGTTAGTTACAGCGGTAACAGTGATCTGATGCTGCAGTAATTTTATGTGATCGGAAAAAGCGCAGCCTGGCTGCGCTTTTTTATTGGTTGGTGTAATAAATAATGTGCCAGTAAATACCATTCCCTGTGCGTATAGGGGTACTTATTGATGACCTATTAAACCCTTGCTGTTTATGATCGATAAAATCGATGGTCGGCGCTAATCAACACAGAGATTTACATGTTTTCGATTTTCTGGAAGGCCGCGAGCAAACTATGAACATTACTTCCTATTGGGAAACCACCTCGCCGGTATCATTGATGACGGGCTATGCCTTCGGCAGTCGTCATATGACGATGCGTGTAAGTATTCGTATGGCCGTGCTAAATCAAAGTCAGCAGCATGAAATTTCTTCCTGGTTTCATCAACATGCGGATATTGCTACTGAATTGGTAATGGGCCATGACGGGTGGGAGGGTAGTGTTGATCTGCTGTTGCAGATTATGTGTAAGTTACAACAGTCGTTGGGCTTTCCCTTATGTGAGTCAGGCATACGGCAAATATTACCTTCAGGTGAGGTAAGGCTTTTTATACCACTGCATCGCGGTACATTTGTTTTACTCGCCAATCTTTTTCAGTGTGTACTGCAGATATTGAATGTCGCTATGCAAGAGGATTTGAGCAGACATCCGGCTGCTGAACTGAACTCTATCGTCAAGGCTTTGAAGCGTTTCAGGCCTGCTACGGGTAATGTTCGTGGTTTTATGGAGGCGGCCTACCAGGCTGGCATTCCGCTTCAGCGGTTACCTGGCAATGCAACGTTGTATGGTCAGGGGGTTCTCAGCCGCCTATTGGAAAGTTCATTCACCGATAGAACCCCGAGTATTGGTTGCCAGCAAGCGCGCAGTAAACCGGTGGCTTCGGAAATTTTACGCTTGTATGGGTTGCCTGTTCAGGCGCATAAAGTTGTACAGGATATTTCGTCTGCTCTGGCCGCAGCAGAAAAAATAGGATATCCCGTTGTGGTAAAACCAACCGACCGTGATCGCGGTGAAGGTGTTGCTGCAGATCTGAGAACGCCTGAACAGCTCGATAGTGCGTGTCGCATAGCATTTTCTTTATCCAAAAATGTGATGGTTGAAAAACACTTTTACGGTAAAGATTACCGCATTACCGTTTTGGATGGACGTGTTATCTGGGCGGTAGAGCGCGTCCCCGGAGGTGTAACGGGTGATGGTGTCAGCACAGTTAAACAATTAATTGAGCAGCTTAATCTTGAGCCGGATCGCAACGATAGTCGTTATTCAGCGCTTAAACAATTGCATCTTGATGAAGAAGCTCTGACCTTGCTGGCGCAAGAAAACCTGACGCCAGAGTCGATTTTGCCTGCCGCTCAGTTTGTTAACTTACGTCGTATCAGTAACATCACCCGGGGCGGAGTTCCTGTTGCTGTAACGGATCAGGTTCATCCTGATAACCGCCGCCTGGCTGAGCGGGCGGCCAATGTCTTACGTCTTGATCTTGCGGGTGTTGATTTATTAATTCCGGATATTCGCCAATCCTGGCGTCAGAGTGGCGCCGCGATTTGTGAAGTAAATGCGCAACCGACCATCGGTAGCTATACCGCCGGACATTTGTACGGCGAAATTCTTCAGCACCTGCTTAATGGCAATGGTCGTATTCCGGTAATCCTGGTGGCAGGAGCGCGCTGCGTCGAATATTCACGTGAGATTGGCACTGCGCTATCTGCAGCGGGTTATGACAGCGGTGTTTATGATGGGCAGGAAATAACTATTAATGGCACAAAAGCCGAAGCGCTGGCTAAAGATGTATTTGCTGCCGGTAAGTTGCTGGTTATGGATCCTTCCGTCAGTGCTGTGGTGGTCGCTTTAACCGATGCTTCGGTGTTAGAGCAGGGATTGCCTTTTCAGCGTTATGACATATTGGTTGCAGACTGTTCCGGTTTCGCACTTCATCAGGATTTACTGAATATGATCGTGCCGGCCTGTGATGGCTGTATTCTGACCGTTAATGGAACAGCGGATCTGCAAAATACAGCGGCAGGCGTCATGTTGTCCGGCACGGATACATTAGAGGCCGAAGCGGTTATTCATCTGCTTGAGTCTTGCCAGGGGCTGCAGGCTCTCTGATTCAGGAATCATGATTTAAAATGAAAAAGTTTTTGTTGTTCGTGACTGCATTTTTTAATTTATATGCGCTGGCTGCACATGTCAGTGCTGATACGCAGCTTCAGGCGGGCATCGGAAAAACCGATATGTCGTATAAAGAGTTTCTGCGCGATGGCAGCAAATTTAACCGTGAAGATGGCTGGTTGAATACGCTTTATTTAGGTGCAGCATCTGATCTTTACAACAATATTGACTGGATACTGACATTCGAACGCTCCAGCGGTGCAGTTGCTTATACTGGTCAGAGTCAGTCGGGGACGCCTTCTGATACAACCACGGATGAACATTTCAGAACACTTCTTTCAGGAATACGCTGGCAACCGGGAGCTGGCTCCTGGTCTCTGCTGCTGAATTATGGCGTAGCGGATTGGCAGCGTGGTATTCGCCCCAACGGCATCACCGGTGAACTGGATGAATATTATCGCTGGCGCATTTTGCAGGCAGCCACAGCCTGGCAGGGAGAGTTGTCAGGGCATTTGATCAGGTTTGAGTTTGGCTACACACGGCGCATGGATGGCAATATTGAGGTTGATTTTCGCCCTTATGGTGGCCGTAAGGGAAATGCGGAGCTGGCTGACGGGCACAGCTTTTATACCGATTTGAGCCTGCCGCTGTTTACAACAAGCGTGGGAGATATTCTGTTGTCGTGGCGTTATTCAAAAGAACGTGCGGCAGAATCCGATAAGGGAAATGCCGGGACTCTGGAGTTTATCCAGCCTCGCAGTCGGGTCGTGAATTCGCGTTTTATGCTGCTTTGGCAGTTCTCATTCTGATCCTTTAAACCTGAACATCAACAAAACGGCCTTTTCTTACGTCGTCGCTTTCCTGTGCCGAGTTGCCATAGAGACGGAGATCTTCATTGCCAGCATTGCGATCTTCGTTGTAAACGTTGGCTGGAATGAATTCAGAGGATGAATCGGAGGTTATAGCAGGAGCTGACAGCGGGTTAGGAGCAAGGCTTCGCCGGTCGCTCGGTATAGACGACGCAGCAGAAGCCGGGGCAGACACCCTCTGCGAACTGACAGCGCCGCTGTTATAGCCAGTTAAGCCGACTGAAGGTGGAATGTTCATGCTGGGTATATCTCACTGACATTAAGCACGTAAGGCTCACTATAGCGGCAGAATGGCGTTGCGTCAGGGACGGGCTGCGGCAGATGACCGGAATATCCTGTCACTTATCCGGGACAATAAATGCGGCGCTTGAAGTGACAAAAATATGCCGGAATTATGCCTTTAATTACCGTCATAAAACCGTGCTCCGGCCAGAAGCGCCGGAGCAGAATCTGTGATCAGGCCATGGCTTCGGGAAGGGCAAATTCACCTTTCATATAGGCAAAGCAACGTCCGGCAATCAATACCCGGTCGTGTTCCAGTTGCAGCATGGCATCGCCGCCACGGGCAGAACACTGCCAGCCGTTGAGTTGGTTTTTACCCAGTTTTTTGCTCCAGTAAGGCGTCAGTGTGCAGAATGACGAGCCGGTAACAGGGTCTTCATCCAGGCCCTGGCGCGGAGCGAAAAAGCGGCTGACAAAATCATAGCCTTCGCTGTCACTGCGGGCGGTTACCATGACGGCGAAAGTATCCAGCTCACTGAGCAGTGCCAGATTGGGTTGGCAATCATGCAGAGCCTGCTCGTTTTCCAGCTCGACCAGCATATCGCGGGCATTACAGATGGCGACCACTTTTTGGCCAAGGGCTTGTTCCAGCTGTTGTTGCAGCGCCGTGTCATCAAGCATTTCACCGGGGCGAGCTGGAAAGTCCAGCTGCAATAAGCCACTGCCGCCATCGTTATTACGCAGTGCACGCACCATCAGGTTGCCGGCTTCCTGAGTCGAGAACGGAATAATTTCGCGCATGTCCAGCAGTTCGTTACGGATCACCCAAGCCGCTGCTAATGTGGCATGGCCGCAGAGGTCTACCTCAGTGGTTGGGGTAAACCAGCGGATATGGTAAATACCGTCGCTGTTTTTAACGAAGAAGGCGGTTTCAGACAGATTGTTTTCGGCCGCAATGGCCTGCATCTGCTCCTCATTCAGCCACTCTTCCAGTGGTACGATGGCGGCAGGGTTGCCACTGAAACCGTTAACAGATTGGCGGATAAAGGCATCAATTTTGTAAACAGAATAACGCATGGAGGCTTACCGGCGATGTGTGTATTACCGATAGTAACAGGCGTGTCAGCGATATGGGAGAGACAAGTTGCTATAAAATAATGGCAAGCAGCCGGTTTTCCCGGCTGCTTTATCAGGGGTTAATCCAGCAAGGCAATATCCAGATATTCAGGCACTTCCACATCCCAGCTAAACTCGTCTTTTAAATGCCGGCGCATAGCATCGGCGGCGCAGGTTTCACCGTGGGTAATAAAGACTTTGCGTGGCTTGCCGGGCATTTTCTTCAGCCAGTCCGATATTTCCACATAATCTCCATGGCTGGATAAGGCCTGAAGATTAGCGATTTCAGCCTGAACCTGACAATACTGTCCATGAATTTTGATATGGTCAGCTCCTTTAAGCAGGCTGTCGCCGCGGGTTCCTCCGGCCTGATACCCAAGGAATAAAATGCTGTTGCGCGGATCGGAAATCAGTGCCTTCAGGTGATGCAGTACCCGGCCCCCGCTGGCCATGCCGCTGGCGGAAATAATAATGGCCGGCGTTTTCTTTTCCACCAGAGCAATAGACTCTTCGGTGGTTTTCACATAAATCGTCATATCGTCCATGCGCTGACAGTCATCTTCTGTCAGTTTGTGCAGATCATGGTGACTGAAGAAAATAGAGGTCGCACGGATTGCCATCGGGCTGTTCAGATACACCGGCAATGATGGAATACGTTGCTGATCACGCAGGCGCTGCAGGTAATGTAAAACCAGTTGTGCACGACCCACGGCAAAAGCCGGCATTAACACAATGCCGCCGCGTTTATAGGTGCGGTTAATCACATCGGCTATCGCTTCCTCGGCATCCACTTCTTCATGGCGGCGGTCACCGTAGGTGGATTCCACCACCAGATAATCGGTTGCGGGCAAAGGTTGTGGCGGATACATAATGGCATCGTTACTGCGGCCGACATCACCAGTAAAGGTGATGCTTTTCCCCTGAAATTCCAGGCGAATGGACGTTGCTCCCAGAATGTGTCCGGCAGGAATAAATTGCGCGGTCATGCCACCTGGAAGGGTCAGGGTTTCTCCCTGCGGAACATCTTTAAATTGCTTCAGAACTTTGCGTGCATCTTCTTCGGTGTAAAGTGGTTCAGCCGGATCGTGTTTCGAAAATTTCTTTTTATTGGCGTAACGCGCATCTTCTTCCTGCAGAAACCCCGCATCCGGTAATAATACTTTGCATAATGCGTGGGTCGCTTCGGATGAATAAACCGGGCCATGGAAACCACGTTTCATTAAGGCCGGTAAAAATCCGGAGTGGTCAATGTGTGCGTGGGTCAGCAGCACAGCATCAACCTGGTCGGCAGGAAATGGCAGTTCATTCCAGTTGCGGCGACGGACGTTTTTGATGCCCTGAAATAAACCGCAGTCGATCAGAATTTTATAGCGGTCGTACTTAATCAGATATTTAGAACCGGTGACGGTGCCGGTTGCACCGATAAACTGAACCTGAAACGGACTCTGCATAGGGTATTCCTTGTGGAACACTGAGCCATCTTCCCCGGGTCATTATTACAAAGACTGTTTCTAACCCACGGATTTCTCAGCGTTTCCTTGACCATGAGTGAAATGAAAAATCATTCTGGCAGATACAACGGAGCATGGGAAACGCTGTCAGAGCAATCGTTGATTTACCGCAAGGCCGTCATGATTGTGCAGGCCTACACTAGATGCTGAAAAATAAGGTGTATTTATGGATACTCAGCTCGATTTCTTACATCTGCGCCGGCTCGGAATTAACACGCATCAGGAGCCGGTGGTTTATATGCGTCAGGATTGTCAGGTGGCAATCTCTGAGGGATTTTATGCGCATAGCCGGGTAGAAGTGCATTGTGCTGATCAGAGCGTTATCGCCACACTGGTTCTGGTCTGCAGTGAGCTGCTCTCCCATGAAGAAGCCGGTTTATCCGAAGCGGCCTGGCACAGGCTGGGTTGCCCGGCCGATGGCGAACAGGCGCGTTTTCACCATGCCCGCCCGGTGGAGTCGATGTCTTTCGTGCGTGGCAAGCTGTATGGTCAGCGCTTCAATGATGAATCGGCCAAGGCCATTATCGAAGATATTAAAGCCGGTCATTACAGCGATATTCAGCTTTCTGCATTTGTAACTGCCTGCGCTGGTGATCGTCTTGATCTGGACGAAACCATCGCCATTACCCGCGCGATGGTCAGTAGCGGCCAGCGTTTTGACTGGTCATCGGACAAAGTGCTGGATAAGCACTGCGTGGGTGGCCTGCCCGGCAACCGCACCACACCCATTGTGGTAGCCATTGTTGCCGCTAACGGTTTGCTGATGCCGAAAACCTCCAGTCGCGCCATTACCTCTCCGGCAGGCACTGCTGACACCATGGAAAGCATGACCACCGTCACCATGACCTTTGAGCACATGCGTGACGTGGTTGAGCAGGAAGGCGGTTGTCTGGCATGGGGCGGCTCGGTCAGCCTTAGTCCGACGGACGATATCGTCATTCGCGTCGAGCGGGCTCTGGATCTCGACAGCGAAGGTCAGCTGGTTGCCTCAGTTATTTCAAAAAAGGTGGCGGCGGGATCAAAACAGGTGCTGATTGATATTCCGGTTGGCCCTACCGCCAAGGTGCGTTCGCAATCCATGGCACAAACCTTAAAGCAATTGCTGGAAAAAACCGGCGCAGCGCTGGGGCTGGATGTACGCACCATCATTACGGATGGCAATCAGCCCATCGGCCGTGGTATCGGCCCGGCACTCGAAGCCCGCGATATTCTTCAGGTATTACGTAATGATGGTCATGCGCCGCAAGACCTGCGCGAGAAGTCGCTGCAGCTGGCCGGCATCATGTTAGAAATGGGCGAAAAAGCCGCCGTTGGCCAGGGTTACGCGTTAGCACAGCGGACGCTGCTGGATGGTCGTGCGATGGATAAATTCAAAGCCATCTGCCTGGCTCAGGGTGGTTTTATGGAACCACCGGTGGCTGAATTTACTCACTGTATTCATGCGCAGCACAGTGGCGTGGTTGCCTATTTTAATAATCGCTTTATTGCCCGCTTAGCATCACTGGCCGGCGCACCGAATGCCAAAGCCGCGGGTATTGAGTTGCACGTTACGCTGGGCGACGAAGTTGAAGCCGGGGCCCCTTTATTTACCCTGCATGCTGAAGCACCGGGTGAGCTGGCTTATGCGCTGGATTTTCTTGATGGTCATACCGATGTGATCCGCATCGAAGAGCAAATGGTTTAACAATAATAAATTAACAGGCAGAAATATTATGACAACACATCTCCTCTGCCTTGACGGGCATGACGAGTTGGCAGCAACGCTGGCGTTAAAACTCAGCGCAGAAGGCACCGATGTTCAGATTCTGGCACTGGAAAGCCGGCATTTTCCTGATGGTGAACTGTATTTTAATTTACCGCAAATCATCGACGGCGATGAGGTTATTGTTCTGTGCCATCTGCATCAACCCAGTGATAAAACACTGGCGTTGTGGTTTATGGCGCGGCATCTGCGGGAATTCGGTGCGCGCCGTATCGGTCTGGTGGCACCTTATCTTGCTTACATGCGCCAGGATATCCGTTTCCAGCCGGGTGAGTGTTTAACGTCAAAATACTTTGCTGAACTGATTAATCAGAGTTTTGATTATTTAATTACCATTGATCCGCATCTGCACCGTTACCACAGCCTGAGCGAGATTTATTCGATCCCGGCGCAGGCGCTGCACGCCACAGACATTATTGGCCATTACCTTAAACAGCAAGTAAGTAACCCGCTGGTGATTGGTCCGGATGAAGAGAGCGAACAGTGGGCTAAAAATGTCGCCCAGATAGCCGGTTGCGATTATCTGGTGCTGCGTAAAACCCGCAGTGGTGATCGCGATGTCGCTATTCATATTCCTGATGTGCAGATCTATGCCGATCATCAGCCGGTACTGGTGGACGATATTATTTCCACCGGTCGTACGATGTTACGCACGGCGGATGAGCTGGTGGCTCAGGGATTAAATAAACCCCTTTGTATTGGTGTACATGCCGTCTTTGCCGAAGGCGGGCCGGGTGTTCCTTCCGCCGATGAAGAAATGCGTGCCGGCCCGATCGCCGGTATTGTCACCTGCAACTGTATTCCCCACGTCACCAACGGCATTGATATCAGTCCGTTACTGGTACCTGCCATCCAGGCAATGCTTCACGCGCAATCTGCTTCTTCAGGAGACACGTTATGAGTCTGAATCTGTACAAAAAACTGAGTGAAGAATACAAAGCTCAGGAAATAGAAGCGGAAGCACGCAACCACCGCGAATACGATGTCGATTTCGCCGCCTGGGCACAAGGCTGTGGTGTTATTAAACACACCGCCGCAACCCAACTGCAGGTGTTTGAATTGGCAACCAGCCTGCTGGAAGCAGGGCTGATTAAGGATAAAAGCGAATGTTACCGTAAGCTGATTGCTCTTGATCAGCTGGCCAATCAGGCAATGTGGCTGGTTGTGCATATGACCTACGCCAAACATGTTTTTCTCGACGGCCGTGATTTAACACCCGACGATTTCAAGCGCGATCCGCAAGGCCACACCGGCGGCTCGCTGAATATGGTTCCGGCTTACAGCGCGTTATTAGCGGTTAACAGCTTAACCGGGCAACACCGTGACTGGCTGATGGGGCAGGGCCATTGTGTTGCTGCCATTGATGCGGTGCAGCTGTTGTCAGGCAATGCGTTGCCGGAGCGAAAAAAACGCTACCCGCTGACCGATACCGGCTTAAGCAGTTTCGTTAAAGATTTTTATAATTACCGTGTACGCCCTGATGGCAAACCGCTGTCGCCTTTGGGGAGCCACGTTAATGTAAATACCGCCGGTGCCAGAATGGAAGGTGGTTATTTAGGTTTTGCCGGTCTGCAATATGTGCATCAGCCATTGCCGGACGAACGTTTGGTCGCCTTTTTAAGTGATGGTGCTTTTGAAGAGCAGCGTGGCAGCGATTGGGCTGCGCGTTGGTGGCGTGCGGAAGACAGTGGTCTGGTCAGCCCCATTATGATCGCTAATGGCCGCCGTATTGATCAGCGTACAACGGTGGCGCAGCAGGGCGGCAGCGAATGGTTTGTCGAGCACCTGAGCAATCAGGGATTTGCGCCCTTCGTTATTGATGGACATGATCCGGCCGCCTTTGTCTGCGCCATTTATTTTATGGAACAACATCTCAGCCACGCGGCGGTTACCGTTGCCAGCGGAGGAGCGGCTTATCCGCTGCCTCTGCCGTATTGCATTGCCGAGAGTATTAAGGGTTATGGTTTTCCGGGGGCTGGCACCAATGCCGCACACGGCTTGCCTCTGGGCAGCAATCCCCGTCGTGATAACGAAGCGCTTAACTTTTTCCATCGGGGTGCCAAAGCGTTATGGCAGGAAGAAAAACACTGGCGGGCGGCCGTGGCGGAATTAGCTCAGCCAAGAGCCCCAATGCCGCAGGTTGCCGTCACGATTAACCGTCATGATCCGCACTGGTTAAAAGAACCGCTGGCACCGATGGCAGCGATTGATAATTACTTTGTCGATCTGGTGGAAGTTAACCCACACCTGCGCGTACGGGTGGGTAACCCGGATGAATTACGCTCTAACCGCATGAACCAGACACTGGATTTATTAAAACATCGGGTCACCGATCCTGAAGCCGGTGCTGCCGAAGCCGTGGATGGTTGCGTGATTACCGCATTGAACGAAGAAGCGGTTGTCAGTGCCTGCCTGGCCAACCAGTCCGGCCTGAATCTGGTGGTATCGTACGAAGCCTTTGCCACCAAAATGCTGGGTGCTTTACGGCAGAGTATTATTTTTTCCCGTCATCAGAAAGAAGCCGATGAACCGGCATCCTGGTTAGGTGTACCAATTATTTCCACCTCGCATGTGTGGGAGAACGGTAAAAACGAACAGAGCCATCAGGACCCGAGTCTGGCTGAAAGTCTGCTGGGTGAGATGTCCGATATGGCGCGGGTCGTTTTTCCGGCAGATGGCAATTCTGCCATGGCCTGTATTAAAGCCTGCTATGGCGATCTGGGTACAATCTGGAATCTGGTGGTACCCAAGTCATCCATGCCGGCTGTATTTGATGGCAAGCAAGCTGCGGCATTAATTCAGGATGGTGCCGTTTGTGTACGCGGTAATTGCGCGGCGGAATTACAGCTGGTGGCTTGTGGTGCATTCCAATTGCAGCAGGCGTTAAAAGCCTCTGACCGGTTAAAAGAAAAAGACGTGGCACACTCGGTTATTTACCTGCTTGAGCCTGGCCGCTTCCGTATTCCTCGGGATCAATACGAACAGAGTATTCAGGCCGATCCTCAGGTGCTGGATGCCTTATTCCCTGCCCGGGTTCAGCAGCGGGTCTTTATGCTGCACACCCGTCCGGAAGTCATTCTTGGGCATTGTCGTCTGCTTGATCTTGGCCCACAACGGACCATTGCTTTGGGATACATTAATCAGGGCGGCACGCTGGAAACAGAAGGTTTATTATTTGCCAACCGCTGTACCTGGGCCGATGCATTGGCCGCGTTAGCCGGACTCAGTCAGCGTGATCCGCTTGAATGGTTAAGCGCCGAGGAATGGGCGGCCATTCGTGGAGAAGGCAATCCTTACGACGTGATAAAACACCCGTATCCGTAATAAGCGTTGTTACGCCGGGCAGTTGAGCGGGAAATAAAGTGTCACATAAAAAGGGTCGTCGAAAGGGTCGTCGAAAGGGTCGGCGACTCTTTTTATTTTGCTGCTTTTAGCGCGCTATTTTGTGTCAAAATCCCCCAGCTCACGCACACTGCGTTTACCGTTAATATGGCGCACATAATACAGTGGCTCGCGAGGGATCGTTTTATTTCCCGGTGCTATTTGCCAGTCGCAACTGAGGTGGGCATTGGTCAGCACCAGCATTTCCATTAACTCCTTTGTATCCGGGGAGGCAATGTCAACACTGTGTTCGTCAGCACGACGTATCGCCATGCTGCCTTCGCCGATCACCGACATTCCACCGATCATCAATCGCCCTTCATCATCCGTGCAGAAACTAACGAAAGTATCCAGAGCGGCAGCTTTGCCTACGGGTAATTCAAAAAGATAGTGATAATCGCTGTAGCGGGAAAACTCGGCCACAGGTAAATCCCAGATAAAACGCGGCTCTTCTTTGTCGGCTGTTGTGCTGCAGCCGCTGATGGATAACGCCAGTAAACCAGCGCTTACCGCAAGTGAAAAGGGCCGTAACATCATACCGTAATATCCTTGTAAACCATCGCAGATGGCCACTACTGTGCACTCATCCGCTACGTGCGGCAAGAGCACTTCTGAATAATTCTTCACGTCGTGTGCCGGTGCTCAGTTTCAGGAAATAAGAACAAAAAAAAGCGCCGCAAAAGCGGCGCAAACGATCTCCTTAATATAACCGGAGACGGGGTGAGTGTCGTTCTTTAAATCCGTACTTAAACAGCGCCGCTGGCGGCGGTATTTTCACGGATCACCGGATTGGCATACTCCAGTGACGGGTCATCCATACTGGCCATTTTCAGCAGTGTCATATCCAGGAAGTAGTTCTGATACAGCTTCCATGGGCGCTCGTCGCCTTGTTGTGGAATCTGATCTTTAACTCGTGAAATATAGCCGGACTGCATATTAATAAATGGCAGGCGTTTAATGCTGGCGTTGTGGTTACGCGGGGTTACCTGACGCACGCCTTTTTCGTCCATATGCTTGAGCAGACGACAAACATAGCTGGAAATCAGATCGGCTTTTAACGTCCAGGATGCGTTGGTGTAGCCGAATACCATGCCCATATTTGGCAGGTCTTCAAACATCACACCACGGTAGCTCATTTTTGTACTTGGCTTCAGCGGTTCGCCATCAATGGTGACCTGCATATTGCCCAGCATCTGCACTTTCAGACCGGTGGCCGTAATAATAATATCGGCTTCCAGTTTTTGGCCGGATTTGAGTTGAATACCGTTGTCGATAAAACGATCGATATGATCCGTCACCACAGAGGCTTTGCCCTGTTTGATGACTTTAAACATATCACCTTCCGGCACAGCACACAGACGCTCATCCCAGGGCGCGTATTTCGGTGTGAAGTGCTTCATATCGAAATCGGCGGGTAACTGCTTTTTCACGGTCCACTGCAGCAGTTTGCGTGCAGCATTCGGAAAACGTTTACAGAAGCGGTACAGGCCCAGCGTAATGGAAACGTTACGGCCACGAATAATACGGTAAGCCAGTTTTTGCGGCAGTATTTTGCGCAGCAGGGCAACCATTGCATCCTGCTGTGGCACGCTTAATACATAAGACGGTGAACGCTGCAGCATGGTGACGTGTGCGGCTTTATCCGTCATTGACGGAATCAGCGTGACGGCGGTGGCACCACTGCCGATAACAACCACGCGCTTGCCGGCATAATCAAGATCTTCCGGCCATTGCTGCGGATGAATAACCTGGCCTTTAAAATCATCACGGCCTTCGAATTCTGGCGTGAAACCTTCTTCATAGCTGTAATAACCGGTACAGCTCAGCAGAAAATTACAGCAATATTCTTTCTTGCTGCCATCGGCCAGTTCTACGTCCAGAGTCCAGGTTGCGTTATCGCTGCTCCAGCGTGCGGCTTTAACTTTGTGGCCATAACGGATGTGTGGATCAACGTTATTTTCGCGTGATGCTTCACGGATGTAATTACGGATATCCGCACCGTCGGCGATGCCTTTTTTATTCGTCCAGGGTTTGAATTCATAACCCAGGGTAAACATATCAGAGTCGGAACGAATGCCAGGGTAGCGGAACAGATCCCAGGTACCACCGCTGGCGTCGCGGCCTTCAAGGATCGCAAAGGATTTGCCCGGACATTCTTTTTTCAGGTGACAGGCAGCGCCGATGCCGGACAGGCCCGCGCCAATAATCAATACATCAAAATATTCAGTAGCCATGGTGATTTCCGCTTTTCAGAGGTGATCGTTATTGTTATTCGGTGTTCTGATGATCACTTTCCCTTATCAGCGTGTAAAAAAACAGGTGATCCCCTGTCATGTTTTACGGTGCTACTTTCTGTGGGAGTAACCGCAGTACTTGCCTGAGGCACCGTGGACTATCCATGGCCTGATCGGAAATGCAGGCGTCAGGGCGTCAGATCACCGCAGAAAAAGTACCGGGTTATCAGGGCGTAAAGCCTGCCAGCATGGGCTTGAGTCTGTCTCAGATGAGGTGGGCTGAGGGCTGGCAGAGAGGGGCAGGTTGATTCCTGCCATGCGCACTGTGAAAGCCGTTAATGCCAAATGAGGGGGGTTAGTTCAAGCCAAAGCGTTTCAGACTGATGCGTCCGCTGTCACTGAATTCGATCCCCTCACGTACCAGCAGTCCTTGCTGGCGCAGTGCGGCGGCACTGCCCACAGGAAAGCTGAGCCGTCCCTGAGCGTTAATCACCCGGAACCAGGGCAGTTGCGTATCTTTGGGTAATTGCGACAGAACCCGCCCGGCCCAGCGCGCGCCGCCCGGACGTCCGGCCAGAGCAGCAAGCTGACCATAAGTAACCACCCGACCGGCGGGTATCGCGGCGAGGGCGGTGTAGAGTCGTTCGTAGGAATCCGATTGCATGGGCAGATAATAACAGTCTCGCTTTATGCGTGGGAACAGAACCGGAAAAGTGGAAAGCTTTTTGCTGATACATCTGCTCATAACCAAAACTCTCAGCAAGAACGCAGAGTCACTCTGAAGGAGCAGAACCCATGGATATGCGCATTCATCCCCAGTCCGGCAGCGTCAGCCCGTTACTGAGTCAGCAGCCACAGACAACAGCCGTTGCCGCCAGCGGCAAGGCTTTACCGGCCGATGGCTATACACCCTCCGCCGAAATTCAGCAGCAGGCCGAAGTCCGAGATGAGCAACTGACAGCCACTTTACAGAGCCTGGATAGCGGATTGCTGAAACTGCCGGGGGCGGGTGATATCCGCAGCTTTGAAAAACAATTTAATCAGGCGCTGGCAGAGGCCGGCATCGACAACCGCCAGGAAATTGAATTGCAGATAGAAAGCGATGGCAGTGTCACGGTCGCCAATGATCATCCGCAGAAAGAGCGCATCGAAGCTTTGTTTGCCGACCGGGAATTACAGCAGGGATTAGTGCGGGCGCAGATGGCGCAGACCTTTGAGAAGATTGGTGCCCTGCATGATCAGTGGCTGCAGAAACTGGCAGCCGGTATGCCCGAAGATACGGCCAATCAATGGCTGGTAAATGCCACCAAAGCGGTAACAGCCGAGGAAAGTAATCTGAGCTGGAAAGGCGGGAAGGTGCAGGGTGATGGAGCAGCCATTACCCAGCACGGGAATCAGCAGTATCTGGCGGTACAGGCCATGGGCGCAGGCTGATGCCTGCTCGGTGCCGTCGTAGAAGTTAGCGAAGTAGCGTCAGTAGCGGTTCATCTGTAAGGCAATCATGCCGGTCAGCTGCTCTACCAGCTCGCGCATCTGTGGCGCTCTTACCGCTGACATACTGTTATAACTGATGCCGGTGGCAATGGCCTCCGTGGTGGAATCAATCAGGATATACATTAACCCTTCGGCAATCATACCGACGGGATTATCCGACTGGTACTCATGGGTACTGTTGGAGTCCTGCTCTTCAACGCATTTATGCACACCGATTTTTCCAACCGGGGTGCTGCTCCACAACATCGTCCGTTGTGACATATCCCACAGCACCATGTTCAGTTGCAGATTGGTTCCGGCATGCTGACAGCGGCTGCTGGTACGTTCGGCGCGTTTCATTCGTTGCCAGTCAAGAATGCGGAAGTCGATCAGATAATCAAACTGCTGTTGCTGATTGACCAGCAGATTATTAACAACGGCAGAACGCTCAGGCATCTCCGCAGTTTTAATCTCCTTATCGGCGCTGAGCACTTCCTGTTGTTCGCTGTCTGATTCTGCAGTGGAATCAGCTGCAGCTGCTGGTTTAGTGAGAATAAAAGACGTGGCATTGGCCACATTGCGGCTGCGTTTAAGCTGATCGGCCAGCGAGGTGGAAATTAAACGGATTAATTCAGCCTCTTCCGCATCGTCGCCTTTGTGATAACCGGCAATCAGTACTCTTTTATTATCGAAGGTCGACGTGAAAAAAGCATCGCTGCGATATTCATCTTCCAGCGATACATAAGAGTAGGGCGTGGTGTTGGTGGCGCAGGCAGTGAGTAAAAGGCTGGCTGCCAGAATCATAAACGCCGTAGTGTTCCCGGTTAATATCCGCATAAATAATCCGCATCATCCATAAAATAAGATGATTCAGAATAAATACTCCGCTGCCGATAACCAGAGCCTTTATTGCAACAATACGTTGTTGTTAAGCAGCCAATTCATGGCCGCAGAAATATTTCTGTTTTATTACACTCAGCCGCCATAAAAAAAACCGGTCAGGCCACTGTTGTCCCACTGTTTTTAATCAGCACTATAGGTAGCAAAAACATTGTTTTTAACATCAAGGCCTGCTGCCTCGCAGGGGAACTTATCCCCTTGCCGGCGGGCCGACCCCAGCTTCGCGCTTTCTCGGCCGTGAGACTCCGGGCGTCCTGCCCTTCGCCCTTCGGGCCAGCCTGCGGCTGTTCATTTTGCTCCTGCAAAATAGTCCTTGAAACCTTGATATTTACTGGCCGCGTGCCTCATCGGCCATCCATGGCCGGAGCCACTTGTCCGCATCCCTGCGGACAGACCAGACATATCAGCGGTTTCTGCGGCGGCCCCAAAGGCGCAGAAAACCATCACCGCAATGCTGCTTTTTAGAGCAAATAGCTGAACTGAAATTTCATGTTTCAAACACAGTTTTCTTTGAAATATGGCTGAGCGGATTAGTTAAACCGGCGATCGTGCGGCGCCAGACAACCAGATGATTCTGCGGCCTTCAGAGCAAAACCCTGCCCCGGAACGATACAAATTATTGGTGTTTTAAAGTGTCGTTCCGGGGCGAATTGTTTTGCGTGCCGCATAATCATTGCCGTTGGCTGGATGAAGCCGGACGCGCCGAAAAGAGAGGATCGTAAGGAGATACCTCTCCTTGCAGGGGGCCAGGGGCTTGCCCCGGAAAGGCGTTTCAGATTGAAAAACAGTCGTCGATGAATGCTGCCGTTTGGAGTGACACGATGTCACTCCAAACTGTGGGACAGCAGTGCCGGTCAGGCTGGCTGCTTACAGACGCAGACCACCGTCTACTTCAACAACACGGCCCGACATATAATCGTTTTCCATCAGGAAAGCGACAGCCGAGGCAATTTCATCCGGTTGGCCCATACGCTTGGCCGGAATGCCTGCCGTCATTTTTTCCAGTGCTTCCGGTTTCATGCCAGCGGTCATTTCGGTGGCGATAAAGCCCGGTGCAATGGCATTGGCGCGGATGCCGTAACGCGCCAGTTCTTTCGCCCAGACAACCGCCAGACTGGCAACACCGGCTTTGGCAGCAGAGTAGTTGCTCTGGCCCATATTACCGGCGCGGGAAATACTGGAGATATTGATGATGCAGCCGCCTTCGCCGCCGTTAATCATCTGTACTGCAGCTTCGCGTCCGCACAGGAACACGCCGGTCAGGTTCACGTCGATCACGCTCTGCCACTGCGCCAGGCTCATCTTGCTGACTTCACCGTCTTTCACTTTCACCATCAGGCCGTCACGCAGAATACCGGCGTTATTCACCAGACCGTGCAGACCGCCCATATCCGCGGCAATGGCGGCAAAGGTGCTTTCTACCTGTTCTTCGTTGGCAACGTTACACAGGTAAGTGTTGCCGTTGCTGCCGGCCGCTTCGACCTGGCGTTTTGTTTCATCCATGTGACCCTGATCGAGGTCGATAATGGCAATCCGTGCCCCTTTTGCTGCCAGATAAACCGCCATCGCACGACCCAGACCCTGGCCCGCGCCGGTAATGGCGACCACTTTGTTTTGCAGATCCATACAGAACTCCTGAAATGTTGAAAAGGGGGTTGTTTGTTCGCCGCGGCCTTGCTGAAACCAGAACTGCAGCCGGGTCAGAGGGTAAACAGACGGTCAGATTATAGTCAGTTCTTGTCCCGTATTGACCTATTGACCTCACCGGAACATGAAAATCCGCCCGATTATACGCCGATAGCATGAGGCCGTGTTATCCGCTGATGGTGGGGGGATAGTGGGGTTGATGGCGGGCTTGATTCTGGGGCAGATGCTGGGAATCCGTTCAGGCAGTGGTAGACTGCGCGTTTTCCCTGTTGCCGATGCACATGAGCGATAACAATTACACCGTTGCCGATCTGGCCGCTGAGTTCGGCATTACCCCCCGTGCCATCCGTCTGTATGAAAGCAAGGGGCTGATTACCTCGCGCCGCGTCGGGCGCACCATGATCTACGATCACCGCCAGCGCGCGCGGCTGAAAATTGTGCTGCGCTCCAAGCGTGTGGGCTTCTCGCTGGAAGACACCAAATCCTACCTCGATCTGTATGACGCCGACCGCTCCAACCCGGAACGTCTGCTGGGCTTAATGCATCAGTGCCGTACCCGCCTGCAGGAGCTGGAAGCCCAGCGCCGCGACCTCGATGCCACCATCGCCGAGCTGCAGAAGGTCGAGCAGGCCGCCGGTGCCGATCTCAGCCAGCTCGATATTGCGCCGGAAGAGGCGTATCAGCAGTTTCTGCAACGCCTGCCATTGCCAGACGACCAGCCAGTGTCAGACGACCAGCCAGGCTGATCTTTTTCGTCACGATTTTTCCTCTCATAAGTGCAAATCTGTCAATCCGCTTGAGCGATTTGCACATTGACCCCCCACGGCTCCCCCCGGTAGTCTGAGTTACGTTAAGGTAACTCGGGCGAACTGGCATCGTTATGGCCCGCCCGGAATGCCTTGCAAAGTCACCATGGCAGGCGGTTAATAAACGCTCAGATCCGCACATCACGCGGACAAAGCAGCCTGTATATAACAATAATGAGGGCGCAACATGACTTTACCCCTGTCCGGCATGCTGGTGCTGGATCTGTCGCGTTTATTACCAGGACCCATGTGCTCGATGCATCTGCACGATATGGGCGCGCGCGTTATTAAAGTGGAAGACACCGGCGCCGGCGATTACACCCGCTCACTGGGTATGCCAAAAGGCTTTGTCAGCCCGGCGTTTCATATTCTTAACCGTGGCAAAGAATCCATCAGCCTCGACCTCTCTACTGCAGAAGGTCATGAACTGCTGATGAAGCTGGTGGCAAAGGCCGACATCCTGCTGGAAAGTTTCCGCCCCGGCGTCATGAAAAAACTCGGCCTGGCTTACGAACAACTGAAAGCGGTGAACCCGCGGCTGGTGGTCTGTTCCATTTCCGGCTTTGGCCAGACCGGCCCCTGGGCCGAAAAAGCCGGCCACGATATGAATTACTGCGCCACCGCCGGTGTGCTCGATCAGGTCGGTGAAGCCGGTGGCGCACCGACCTTAAGTAATTTCCAGATTGCCGATCTGGCCGGTGGCTCACTCAGTGCCGCCATGGCTATTTTAGGCGGCGTGGTTGGCCGCCTTAATTCGCAATTAAATGGCGGCGCGGGCGAAGGCTGTTATCTCGATGTGTCGATGACCGACTGCACCTTTGCGCACAATGTGATTCCGCTGGCGACCATGAATTTAATGGGTAAATCATTGCCGCGCGGACAGGACATGCTGACCGGTGCGCGCCCCTGTTATGGCATTTATAAAACCGCCGACGATCTGTATATGGCGGTAGGTTCGCTGGAGCAGAAATTCTGGAATCAGGTTTGTGACGTTCTGGGTCATCCTGAATGGCAAAACCGTTACTGGGATATGGGCGCCAAAGCCGATCAGCTGCGCAGCGAAGTGGCAGCGGTATTTGCCTCTCAGCCACAAAGCCACTGGCGCGAAGTCTTTGCCGATACCGATTGCTGCGTCACGCCGATTTTAAGCCCGCAGCAGGCGTTCGAACATCCGCAATTACTGGCGCGGGAAATGGTACAGGTATTAACCACCGCCCAGGGGCAGAAAATCCGTTGCCCGGCACCGGCCATTCAGTTTGGCGAACAAAAACACATCACCGATAAACCCGGCCCGGAGCAGGGCGAACACACACTCAGCGTTCTGCAGGAACTGGCATTGGCCGAGGCCGATATTCAGCAACTGCTGAGCCGCGGAGTAATCCGTCAGGCCGGACATGAAATGGCCACATCCACCGATAACAGTAATAAAAAATCATCGACACCAAGCACCAAGGAGACCACGGTATGATCCCACGCAGTGTATTTACCGAAGAGCACAACATGTTCCGCGACAGCGTGCGCAAATTTATGCAGCGCGAAATTCAGCCACACTGGGAGGAGTGGGAAGCACAGGGTCATATTTCCCGTGAAGCCTGGCTGAAAGCCGGTGAAGCAGGCATTTTGTGCACCCATATTCCGGTGGAATACGGTGGCTCCGGTGTGGATTTCCGCTACTCCGCTATCGCCATCGAAGAGCAGGGTTATGTGTTTGCTTCAGGCCCGGGTTTCTCCCTGCATTCCGATATCGTTGCTCCTTATATCCTGCATTACGGCACCGAAGAGCAGAAGCAAAAATGGCTGCCAAAAATGTGTACCGGTGAAGTGATTACCGCCATCGCCATGACCGAACCGGGCACCGGTTCCGACCTTGCCGGTGTACGTACCACCGCCATTGAAGACGGCGATCATTATGTAATTAATGGCTCCAAAACTTTTATCACCAACGGTCAGATGGCCGACCTCTATATTGTGGTTGCCAAAACCGATACCAGTGCCGGCGCCAAAGGTGTGAGCCTGTTTCTGGTAGAAGCCGACCGTGCCGGTTTCAGCCGTGGTCAGAACCTGAAAAAAGTCGGTATGAAAGCGCAGGATACTTCTGAGCTGTTTTTCGACAACGTGCGCATCCCGAAAGAAAACCTGATGGGCCAGAAAAATGCCGGCTTTATTTATCTGATGCAGGAACTGGCGCAGGAACGTCTGAGTGTGGCCATTATTGGTGCTGCGGTTGCGCGTGCCTGTTACGACGCCACCGTTACCTACGTGAAAGAGCGTAAAGCCTTTGGTAAGCCGGTTGCCGCTTTCCAGAATACCCGCTTTAAACTGGCCGAAATCCGCACCGAACTGGAAGTAACCCAGTGCTACGTTGACCGCTGTCTGGAACTGCATTGCGAAGGCAAGCTGAGCATCGACGCTGCGGCTTCGGTCAAACTCTGGGCCACCGAAGCACAGTGCCGCATCATCGACGAATGTGTGCAGCTGCACGGCGGCTACGGCTACATGTGGGAATACCCGGTTGCCCGTGCTTACGCCGATTCGCGCGTACAGCGTATTTACGCCGGTACTTCTGAAATTATGAAAGAAATTATTTCGCGTACCATCTGACTATAAAAACGTAAGGGGTCGCCTGCTGCTGAGTAATACAACGCAGGCAAATCCCCGGCGTAAAAATTAAGGAATGTAAAATGACTGATGCCTATATTTTTGACGCGGTACGCACACCGCGCGGTCGTGGTAAAAAAGACGGCGGCCTGCACACCGTAACACCGGTCAGCCTGATGTCGGGTTTATTGCGTGGCCTGCAGGAACGCCATGATCTGGATACCTCTCAGATCGACGACGTGGTACTGGGGTGTGTGGAACCGGTAATGGAACAGGGCGCCGATATTGCCCGTACCGCGGTATTAATGGCCGACTATGCACAAACCTGTGCCGGTACTGTGGTAAGCCGTTTCTGTGCTTCAGGCCTTGAAGCGGTGAATATGGCTGCCGCCAAAGTTAAAGCCGGTGAAGCGCAGATGACCATCGGCGGTGGTGTGGAATGTATGTCACGTATTCCGATGGGTGCCGGTGGTGGCGCTTATTACACCGACCCTGCAGTAACCAATAAATTGTCGTTCGTACCCCAGGGTATTTCCGCCGATTTAATTGCCACCATGAATGGTTTTTCCCGTGCCGATGTGGACGCCTACGCGGTGGAATCACAGCGTCGTGCCAAGCACGCCTGGGATAATGGCTACTTTAAAAATTCCATTATTCCGGTGAAAGATCAGCTCGGTTTAACCCTGCTCGACCGTGACGAACATATGCGTCCGGAAGCGACGGTTGAATCGTTGGCGGGCCTGAAGCCATCGTTCGAAATGCATGGCGGTCTGGGATTTAACGCCATTGCCCAGCAGGTTTATCCGCAGGTTGAAAGCATTAACCACGTACACCACGCCGGTAACTCCTCCGGTATTGTTGACGGTGCTTCAGCGGTATTAATCGGTACCAAAGAAATGGGTCAGGCGCTGGGATTAAAACCACGGGCCCGTATCCGCTCGGCAGCGTCTATTGGTTCTGAACCAACCATCATGCTTACCGGCCCGGCGCCGTCTGCACGTAAAGCGCTGAAAAACGGCATGATGCAGGCCAGCGATATCGATCTGTGGGAACTGAATGAAGCCTTTGCCTCGGTGGTTTTGCTGTTTATGAAAGATATGAATATTGACCACAGCAAAATCAACGTAAACGGCGGTGCCATTGCCATGGGACATCCGCTGGGGGCAACCGGTGCCATGATTCTCGGCACTGTGCTGGATGAACTGGAGCGTCGCGACCTGAACACCGCATTAATCAACCTGTGCGTTGGTGGTGGAATGGGGACTGCCACCATTATCGAACGGGTTTAAAAGCGCAGGCTTTGACAGATTAAAGGATATGTTATGACTACATTTACGAATGAAATCGACGCTCAGGGTATTGCGGTTTTAACCTGGGACGATCAGAGCGGGCCGGTAAACTCACTGGCACAGAGTGCAGTAATTGCACTGAACGAAGCACTCGAAGCCCTGCTGGCCAACGATGCGGTAAAAGGCATTGTATTAACTTCAGGTAAATCCGATTTTGTTGTCGGTGCGAATTTAAAAGAAATTCAGACCATGCCGCAAAATGCCGAAACCATTATCGGTTTTGTGCGCAGCCTGCATCAGATTATGCGCCGTATGGAGCAGGGCGGTAAGCCCATCGTTGCTGCCTTAAACGGCACCGCACTGGGGGGCGGTATGGAAATTGCGCTGGCCTGTCATCACCGTATTGCTGCCGACAATCCGAAAGCCGTGTTTGGTTTTCCGGAAGTCAATCTGGGTCTGCTGCCGGGTGGCGGTGGTACTCAGCGTCTGGCGCGTATGCTGGGTATTCAGGCGGCTATGCCGTGGTTGTTGCAGGCGACACAGGCCAAAACTAAAGAAGCCAAAGCCGCAGGCCTGATTAACGACGTGGTTGCCGCAGATGAGCTGATTGCCGCCGCCAAACAATGGCTGCTGGATAACCCGAAAGCCTGCGTACAGCCGTGGGATGAGAAAAAGTTCAAATTACCGGGTGGCGAAGTACAGTCAGCCAAAGTAGCGCAGGTATTTATGGGCGCAGAAGCCATGCTGCGCAAGAAAACCATGGGTAATTACCTCGCACCACAGCGTATTCTGCAGGCCTTGTTTGAAGGCTGTCAGCTGCCGATTGATCAGGCACTGGATGTTGAAGCGCGTTACTTTACCGAGCTGCTGCTGTCTGATCAGGCAAAAGCCATGATCCGCACCTTCTTTGTCGCGCTGCAGGATGCCAATAAACTGAAAAACCGCCCTAAAGGAGTGGAGAAAAAACAGTTCAAGAAAGTCGGTATTTTAGGTGCCGGTATGATGGGTGCCGGTATTGCCTATTCCTCCGCCATGAGCGGTATGGAAGTGGTGCTGCTGGATACCGCGCAGGAATCCGCCGATAAAGGCAAAAGCTATTCTGAAGGCCTGCTGAAAAAACGTGTATCACGCGGCAAAATGGCGCAGGAAAAAGCCGATGCAACACTGGCACGTATTCTCGCCACCACCGACTATAACGACCTGAAAGGTTGTGATCTGGTGATCGAAGCGGTATTCGAAGACCGCACTATTAAGGCCGACGTTACTGCTAAAGCCGAAGCGGTGCTGGGTGATGATGCTATCTTTGCTTCCAACACCTCGACCCTGCCGATTACCGGCCTGGCCGAAGCCAGCAAACGCCCTGAGCAGTTTATTGGTCTGCACTTTTTCTCACCGGTCGACAAAATGCCGCTGGTGGAAATTATTATGGGCGAAAAAACCTCGCAACATACCCTGGCCTGGGCGCTGGATTATGTACAGCAACTGAAGAAAACCCCGATCACCGTTAACGACAGCCGTGGCTTCTACACCTCGCGTGTATTTAAAACCTACGTGCTCGAAGGTATGGCACTGCTGAAAGAAGGTGTATCACCGGCGCTGATCGAAAACGTAGGCAAACTGGCCGGTATGCCGGTTGGCCCGCTGGCGCTGAGCGACGAAGTGTCGCTGGAACTGATGGACCGCATTGGCCGTCAGACCCAGAAAGACCTGGGCGACGCCTATGTATCGCACCCGGCTGACGAAGTAGTGCAGTACATGGTGCACGAAGCCAAGCGCATTGGTAAAAAAGCCGGTGTCGGTTTCTACGATTACCCCGCCGACCCACAAGGCAAAAAATCCCTGTGGAGCGGACTGGCAGAACGCTTCCCGCTGGCGGCTGAACAGCCATCGGTGGAATACGTAAAACAGCGTCTGCTGTACGCACAGGCGGTAGAAACCCTGCACTGTGTGGCCGAAGGTGTGATTACCCGCGCCCATGAAGTCGATATCGGCTCCATTTTTGGCTGGGGCTTTGCGCCACAGACCGGTGGTGTAATTTCCTTTGTAGAAACCATGGAAGGCATCGATACCTTTATCGCCAATGCCGACCAGCTGGCCGCTAACGTTGGCGACCGCTACAAAATCCCGGGAATGCTGCGGGAAATGGCGGCTGAAGGTAAATCCTTCTACGCCTGAGATAGGTTGAAGTAAGCGTGAAATAAAAAAGCCTGCCGGGAAACCGGTAGGCTTTTTGGTTTTGGGTAATGCCGCCAACACGCGCAGCTTTGTAGTGAAGGCGAAGCAGGAACGAAAAAGGTGTCGACGTGATTGGCCTAGTTAAGCGCCACTCGATCCGATACTTCGCATAAACATTTTTTGCTCGTCTCCGTCATATCTAGGCTCCCACGTCGCATCAAACTTATCACCTATATACTTGTATTCCGTTGTCGAGAAAATAATCTGGACATCTCCGGCCTCACATACAGTTTTTAATGCCTTGAAGTATCTGTCTAGATCATCGTTGTTAATTTCGTGCTGCTTTGGCGTATCTAAAACTAATAATTTAATAGGTGATTTATTTGCTACCAGATTTTCAATTAGAGCTGCATGAAATGCCAGTACAACTCTTACTTTTGTACTTCCTGAAAGCTGCGAAATCTGTTCATTTCCCATAACTGGTTCGAAATCATTTCGAAACGTAATGTCCCTGCTAACGTTACTTGGCGTATGCAAACGATCAAGCCATACAAGAAATGATTTTCGAAGATCGGAACGAACGCGGATCAAATCAGGAGTATTTGAGCGCGATACCTGAGTAGATTCATATTTTTCTAGGGCATCATTTCTCTTGTTTAGATAGAGCACGTATTCTTTTTCAATTTCAGATAGTTTGTCGTACTCAGATAGTTGCAATTGCAGCTGAAATATTCGATCTTTTAAGCTTGATACGGAAGAAACTAATGCGGCTATTTCACTATTATCTTCTTGTTTCTTTCGTTCCGCCAATAGATTTTTTACAGATTCCATATTGGAAATAATCTGCGATTCAATCCGCATCTCATCACGACTATATGAGGCATCATTTCTAACAAGATCTTTAATTTGATCTTTTAAGTAAAGTAAATTTTTTGCGTATGAGTTCGAACTCGAGGCAAATAAACCACATTTAGGATTAGAACAAACCTCCTCAAACGACATGAAAATTTGTCTGGATGATTCGTTCAAGCTCAAAGTATTCGCTTCACTATTGATCTCGTCGATCATTATGGTTAAAGATTTACGCCGTTTCGTAATGTCTAATAGCGTTGCCTCAAGCGTCCTGATATGGGCTAGTTGTTGTGAGATTAAATTGTCAAAAGCCCGAATAGAGTCGGCTTTAGTGGAGTTTTGTGTAGTTATAGATTTTAGTTCTGATTCAAGTGAGTTAATCTCAACAAGAACTTCTTCGCTTGAACGTCCTATAGCTTCAGTGGCCAATTTAGCTATTTTAAATTCATCTTCTTTTCGCTTAACCTCAAGATCTAAATATTCGAGATTTTTTTTGCTATCAATTCTTTCCTTTTTTGCATCAAATAAATTTTTCGGGGGAAGGCCAAATAATAATCTAACCATTTCTTGGAATTGGTCTTGAATAAAACTACCTGGAGAAGCATAAACTCCAGAATATCCATTGTCTTGATCAGTGAAAATTAGAGGGATTAGTGTTGAAATATATGGTTTAGTTACAACTCCGCGATTAGAGACAAGATTCGGATAATCTAACTTAAGTGTTTTGAATAAAAATTCCGAAAATTCACCTTCAGAAAAAAATCTTTGCCTTATTCTATTTTTGTCAATTACTTCTATGTCAAATTCTCTTGATAGTTGGCGCTCAATTCTCAAAATATTTTGATCGACCTCAACTTCCAATGAAGCCATTTTGCATCGGTCATATATATCATTTCTAAAAACAGCAGGGTAGCCGAGACAGAAAGCAATTGATTTTATTATTGGCGTTTTTCCACAACCATTTGGGCCATATATATGCGTAATATGATCAGAAAAGTCTAAAGGCTCGCAGCCTAATCCATAGCTACCATGTGAATGAATTTGAAGAGTTTTAAGTTTCATTCAGTAAGTTCCATTTCTAGTTGGCGCGTAACACATATATTTCTGTATTCTCGAGCGATGCTGAGCAAGCTTGCAGCAAGATCATCTTGTCCGTCCAATGCTTTCTGGGCCACCTTCTTACCTATATCTGATAACTGCACTCTACTGTTTCGATTGCTGACAACAATGAGATTGGTTAACTCTAAAAAACTTAATGCTTTTACTGTTCGAACTCTTAAGTTAGCAGACCAGCCTAGATGCTGACTAGAACCTTTAAAGGTTGGCATTGACCTCTCTAGGCATTCGCCAACAAGTTGACCTAACTGAGAAACTATCGGCTTTCTATTTCCTTTTGAAATAACTAGTATTGCCATACATATGAAAGGTAGTTGAAATAACGCTTCATTGTCTAGGCTGGTTCTAGTTGGAAATACTTCGCTATTAATTTTCACATTAATAGGTGTTTTTTTAATCTCCTCAAAGAATGTGTCTAAATTCATCTCTGCACCCTTACGAGTTCAGCCATAACACCACCTAAAATGGCATTATCACTGAGGCCATAATTTCTATTTTCTATTTTAGACTTGTAATCATTAATAGGATTTTCTAATGAGGAAAGGTTAAGCCGGCCTGAGGCCATTGTATCCCGCAGTATGCTGGCAAGATCAGATTGAACAGTCATTACTGTTAACTCGGGTAGTACATGCCTGTTATTTCTAAACCACTCATCCCACTCAATTTTGCAGCGAGAACAGAATTCTATTTGGTCTTCACTTGCTCCTGCATCGCTCAAGGTTCGTTGAATAATTGAGGCATTTTTTACGGCGAGGGGATCCCCTCCATCTATAAGCGCAGTATATGCTGCTTTAGATATACTTAAAATTTCAAGCAGATCATCAATCGATATGCCGGAGTATTTTTCTAAGGATACCTGGCTGAGTTCATTGATAACTCCAGATGATTTTGCTTCAACCAACTCGACAAGTTTTACTAAAATATCTTTGAATTCATCGTGAGTTAAATCAATTTCGCTAAATTTGTATATAGCATCCTTGGCAATCGAACTAAAATTATTTGCCTCTAATTTTATATGCTGGACATCGGTTTCAAATTTTAATTTCTTAAGATTTTTCTTTACTTTTTCAGAGCTAATTTCTGAGCATGAAAAGCATGCAGGGAAGCGATTCTCAAGCAATTTTGCTATTTTGTTTTCAAACTTTCCACATTGAATGTCATTCAACAAGTTTTCTATTGGGTCTTCAATATTAATATTTGTTTGAAAAATAACCGCTTCGCAGCAGTCTCCAAAATTAACGGTATGCAAGAGAAGCTTTCCAGCAAAGCTGTTTAAAATATCTATATTTTTGTGTTTTGATAAATCTTTAACCCTAGAGCTCAATCCGAAAATTTCATTCAATGTCCAATTGTGATTCTTTTTGCTGTTGGTTTTTACTTGGTAGAATATATAGAAAAATTGATCATCTCTGTTGAGTCGTACTACGAAATCATCATGCATATCGCAATACACACGATCAATATCCTTGCCTTCAAGAATTGAGAGAGAAGCTAGTGCAGCTGATCGTGCTTGCGCTCGAAACCTTGCTAGAGCATCTCGCCCTGACTGTTCCCTTGGTTTTATATTATCTAGCATAGGCTTAAATCACCGCCATATTCTCGTTGTGACGCTTGACAATTTATTAGTGTGCGTACGCATTAATTCGGGGAGACTCTTTCGAGTATTCTCATGTAATACATTGATCTGCCTGAGAAATCTTCCATAACTCAAGAATCCTTTCCAGAAAAACGCGCATGCCTTTAATTCCGGTTTTCTGTGCAACTAACTTTGCACCCTGCTTGTAAACTATGTTTGAAAGTTATTGATTAACTTCGCGTTTAAGTTACTGGCTTCCGGAAAACGAGCATGCACGAATGTAAAACGAGCCTGCTTTCGTTAAAACCCGGAAATATACTGTGTGTATATCAGTACTTCTTTACATTCAACGTTTTGCCATTACCCACGAAAAAACCACTGATTGCTTATTCAGACACGCTACCGCCCGTCCTTGTATACGCCGGGCAGGAATCGCGTGGTTTTCTTATTCGGGATTGTAAGCGGGGAGGGCGTCTGTCCGGACGGGGTGTTCGTACGATATGGCGGCATCCCTGCTGTGGTTCGAGAGTACTGAAATTCGGGGTTGGGTTCAATCTGTTGATAAATTTGGTTACAACTGGCACATAGCGACAGGTTTTGCTTTGGCTCTTCCTGATAATAAAAGCTGTGGTCTGGTGGGCAGTGCCCACCCTACCTATCGGCATGTCAGCCTGAACTTATGTTCAGCTGCTGTCGCGGATAAGATCCGCTCCCACAGTTGGGCGTTTGCTTTTATATAAGGCCTTGCGTGATTGATGGTTTGTGCGCCTGCAGGATGCCGGTTTGAATAATGCTGCGCCGGTACGCCCCTGCATGGATGCCGGGCGAGCGAATAGGGCCATGGACGGCCCATTATTCGCGCTACCGCGACCGCAGGATTATTCAGAGCGGAAGAAGTCCTGCACAGCGCGAAGCGGGGAGTTTGCCCGACCGGCGTGAGGGGTAAGACCCCTCAAAGAGGTCATAGGGCCGGGCGGCAGCCTAAAAAGCCAGCCCGCGCAGCGGCTACAACTCAGAGCGTAGTAGCGGGCCGCACAAAAATCAGTCCACGCAGCGGCTGCAAAACAAACCAGCCATCGCGGCTGAAAGCCGCTCCCACAGGTATCGGCATTATTGCGAACAGCAGAGATCATAGGGCTCGGCGGTAGCCAAAAAAGCTATCCCGCTCAGCGGCTACAACTCAGAGCATAATCATTTCCAGAACCCCAAAAGCGGTAGGCATTCTTTCCCCAGTTCTGTAAGAAACCACCCCTCCACACGACTACCGGGTTATCTCAAAAAAAGGATAACGCTATGAACCGCTTTCTCACGACTTCATTTTCTGCAGCACTTCTGGCATTGGCTCTGTCGGGCTGTGGCGGTAACGACTCTGATTCTTCAGATAATGACCCACAGGGTCAGGGGGAGGTGCAGTACAAACTGACCTTTACCACATTGTGGAATGCAGCGGATTTTCCAGTGGGCTTTCCATCCAATCCGCATTTTTCGCCTTTGGTCGGCGCGACTCATAATGAGCAAACGGTGATCTGGCGACCGATGGATCAGCCATCAACCACAGGTATTGAACAGGTTGCAGAAACCGGTGGTACATCGCTGTTCCGGGCTGAGTTACAGGAGCGTAAAACCCAGGGCTATGTGCAGAATATTCTGCTGGCCGGTGGTGGTGTGGATAGTCCGGGCGAAACCGTGCTGCGCTTCCGTGCCAGCGAACAATTTCCGCTGTTGTCGATTATCAGCATGATTGCACCGAGCCCGGATTGGATTGTCGGTCTGCGTGATGTGAATCTGCGCGAGGGTGGTGAGTGGCTGGAGTCGGCGACATTTAATCTGGCGCTTTACGATGCCGGTACCGATCTTGGCGTTGCTTTTACCAGCGCCGACAGTGACGGTGGCGACGGCATTATCCGTCTGTTAAGTAGTGATGTCAGCGATACCGATTTTAATAACGGCGTACACCGCAGCAGCGGTTTATATGTCGCGACGATGCAGTTGCAGCGCGAGGAATAAAAACGGACTTGCTGATTCAGGTCGCGGATAAGATCCGCTCCTGCAATCCGGCGTTTGTTTTCAAATCCTGCGTTGCGTCTGAATACTTGCGTCAGCAGTTCGCGCCAGAGAGGTCGTACCGGTAATGCCGCCCATCACCCCGGCAAACCATCCAGCTTGGTCACACTCTCTAAATCGTGATCCCAGTCGGCCTTACTGGCCATAAATAAATGCGCATTGGGGCGCATGCTCAGGCTGTTATCCAGACTGCCGGCGGGTACTACCAGTAACTGGCCGTCCATCTGCCGGGTGGGCAGGGCAGAGCCACATTCGCGGCAAAAGCTTTTGCAATGGCGGCTGTTGGGCAGGTTAAAGACTTTTACCTGTTCTGCGCCGCGATCCCACTTCAGGGTGGCACTGGTGGAGAACAGGTTGGCGGCATGGGCCGAGCCGGTGTCTTTCTGGCAGTGCTGGCAGTGGCACAGGAAAAAACTCTGGAAGTCGCCGGTTACGGTAAATTGCACGGCGCCGCACAGGCAGGAGCCTTTATACGATGTGGTCATGGTTATCCTCCTTAATAGCTGCTGACCAGACTATCAGAATCCCTGGTGTTGGTAAGCCTTGTAGTCGGAGGCATTTGGTGGATTGGCGGCAACGTCGGCGCTGGTTTCGGCCAGGCTGTTGAAAAAGTCCTGCAGGCCGCGCTGGCGTTTTACCTGTTCAAACACGGCGCGGATTTCCAGTGATTGCAGCGAAAAATAATGCAGCCACTGTTTTAAGCGGTCGGTCTGGGCTTTTTCCGGCAGGTGTGCGAGGCAGGGAATTAATGCCTGCATCATCTCCAGATGTTGCTGCCAGTGGTGGGCGCTGTGATTGAGCAAACCGTGGTCGGCTTTAATCTGCAGCGCTAAATCGGGCACGGCGACTAAACCACGGCCAATCATAATCAGGTCGGAATGGCTTTCAGCCATGCACTGGCGCGCTTGCTGTGACGTCCAGATTTCTCCGTTGGCAATCACCGGGATGTCGGTTGTTTCTTTTATCCGGGCAATCCAGTCCCAGTAGGCCGGTGGTTTGTAGCCTTCGGTTTTGGTGCGGGCGTGAACGGTCAGCCACTGTATGCCGCCTGAGGCCAGGGCACGGGCGTTGTCCAGCGCCAGTTCTTTATCGGCAAAACCGAGGCGCATTTTCGCGCTGACCGGAATATGCGCGGGCACGGCTGCGCGTACGGCGCTGGTAATGCGCGCGAGTAAATCCGGGTATTGCAGCAGTACGGCGCCGCCCTGGCTTTTATTCACGGTTTTGGCCGGGCAGCCAAAATTCAGGTCGATGGCGGGGGCACCGAGCATGGCGGCTTTGCGCGCATTGGCGGCCATTAATTCCGGATCGGAGCCTAATAACTGCACATGCACGGGTGTGCCGGCGGGGGTTTTGCCGCCGTTGAGTAATTCCGGGCAATAGCGGCGGAATACTTTGGCCGGGTAAACCTGTTGGGTTACGCGGATAAACTCGGTCACGCAGTGGTCAATGCCACCGACGCGGGTTAACAGGTCGCGCAGGTGATGATCCATCAGCCCTTCCATGGGGGCGAGGGCAATATAAGGACGGTCTGCGTGGGTGCTGAAAGGCAGTTGGCCTGTGAACATGGCGATGGGTCTTGATGATCGGGCGGGCAGTATAACGATGGCGCTGTATCAGCTCCAGTAAACCCCGGCGATGGGCAGGTTGTTTTCCTGACCGTATGGTCAGCTCAGGCCGCATGATGTCTGGCGTCGATGGACTCATGGCCTGCTTGTAACCAGGTGCGAGTCAAGCCGCGGTGCAGCAGCCATGACACGGCTCAAGGTTGGCGGTGATCCGGTTGCGCTGGTATGACCTTTTCAGTAATCTACGTCGGTTTTGCCGCCCAGCCCGGATGGTGATTTTTTAGCCGTGTGGCGGGTGGGGAGCACAGAACCAATCATTCAAAGGAGCCCCTGATGTCAGAGCCTAGTCTCGTATCACAGGGTTTGGAGCTGATGATTTTCGGTATGGGCGTGGTATTCGTTTTTCTGACGATGCTGGTGTTCGTAACTGGATTCATGTCCAAGCTGGTAAATAAACTCGCGCCTGAACAGGAAGTTGTCGCCGCCCCCGTGCGTGCCGCCAAGCCTCAGGGTGTGGACCCGCAATTGCTGAAAGTACTGTCAGCAGCGGTAAAAGAGCATCGCGCGCGCCAAAAGTAGCGAGCGATATAATAACAACCCAAACGTTTACAACGTTAATGGAAGAAAAGGCCATCACCCATGTCCGATTCTAAGAAAGCTTTAGGAATTACCGACGTCGTTCTGCGCGACGCCCATCAGTCCATTCTGGCTACCCGCATGCGCATTGATGACATGCTGCCAATCGCTGCAAAACTCGATCAGGTTGGTTACTGGTCTCTCGAATCCTGGGGCGGCGCTACGTTCGACTCCTGCATTCGTTTCCTCGGTGAAGACCCGTGGGACCGTATCCGCGAATTCAAAAAAGCCATGCCGAACACCAAGCATCAGATGTTGCTGCGTGGTCAGAATCTGCTGGGTTACCGTCATTACGCCGATGACGTGGTTGAAAAGTTCGTTGAACGCGCCGCCACTAACGGTGTAGACGTATTCCGCGTATTTGACGCGATGAACGATCCGCGCAACCTGCAAACGGCATTAAAAGCCGTTAAACAACAGGGCAAACACGCGCAGGCGACGCTGTCTTACACCACCAGTCCGGTTCACACGCTGGACGCCTGGGTAAGCCTGGCCAAGCAGATCGAAGATATGGGTGCCGACTCTATCGCCATTAAAGATATGGCCGGTGTGTTGACGCCTTACGCAGCTTTTGAACTGGTTTCCCGCTTAAAAGCGCAAACCGACCTCGAAGTTCAGCTGCACGCTCACGCGACCGCTGGTCTGTCGGATATGACCATTCTGAAAGCCGTTGAAGCCGGTATTGACCGTGTGGATACCGCTATTTCTTCTATGTCCATGACTTACGGCCACACCGCCACTGAGTCTGTTGTGGCTGCACTGGCAGGCACCGAGCGTGATACCGGTCTGGATCTGCTGCTGCTGGAAGAAATTGCTGCTTACTTCCGTAACGTGCGTAAGAAATATTCCAAATTTGAAGGCGCTCTGAAAGGCACCGACAGCCGCATTCTGGTGGCTCAGGTTCCGGGTGGCATGCTGACCAATATGGAAAACCAGCTGCGCGAACAGGGCGCTGCTGACAAGTTTGATGAAGTTCTGAAAGAGATTCCGCGTGTGCGTGAAGATCTGGGCTTTATCCCGCTGGTAACTCCTACTTCTCAGATCGTGGGTACCCAGGCGGTACTGAACGTACTGAGCGGTGAGCGTTACAAGTCTATCTCGAAAGAAACCCAGGGCATCCTGAAAGGCGAATACGGTGCAGCCCCTGCACCTATGAACGCTGAGCTGCAGGCCCGTGTTCTGGACGGTGCTGAAGTGATTACCTGTCGTCCGGCCGATCTGCTCGACAACGAGATGGATACCGTGATTGCCGACGTTGAAAAGCTGGCCGCCGAAAAAGGCTTCAAGCTGGCTGAAAACGTGATCGACGATGCTCTGACCTTCGCTATGTTCCCGCAGGTTGCGCCTAAGTTCCTGGCGAATCGTGGCAACCCGGATGCCTTTGAACCGGCTCCGAAAGGCGACGCTGAAGACACCTTCACCATCACCGTCGATGGCAACGAATACGTGGTTAAAGTCGATGACGGCGGTGATGTCACTCAGCTGGCAGCCGTTAACGGCGCACCAACTTCACTGGGTGGTGCTGCAGCAGCTGCTGGTGCTGCTCCGGTTGCAGCCGGTGGCAGTGATCCGGTGGGTTCGCCACTGGCCGGTAACATTTTCAAAGTGATGGTTCAGCCTGGTGATCAGGTTGCTGAAGGTGATCTGGTGATCATCCTCGAAGCCATGAAAATGGAAACTGAAATCCGTGCACCGAAAGCAGGCACCATTGGCAGCGTAAGCGCTAAAGAAGGCAGCGCTGTCAAAGTGGGCGACACTCTGTACACAATCGGGTAAGGAGCTGTCATGCATAGTCTGATTAACCTGTGGCACGATACAGGGCTTTACCATATCGAGCTGGGCCAGGTCATTATGATGCTGGTTGGCTTTGTTATGTTATTCCTGGCCATTAAGAAAGGCTTCGAGCCTTTACTGCTGCTGCCGATTGCCGTTGGTACGCTGATGGTAAACATTCCCGGTGCGGGTATGGGCTGGTCTGCAGCTGAAGCCGCTATCCGTGGCGGTGATGCAGCGCTGCTGGCGCAATTCCGTGAGCTGTTTGGCCTGGCGGCAAACGCCGATATCGGCGCGATGCTGGAGGCTTATCATCACGCGGGTGTGGCCGAATACCATAAAGCGCTGAGCATGGGCGCAGCCGCCGGTTTTGAAAACGGCATGCTGTACACCTTCTATAAGGTCACTATTGCCAGTGGTGTTGCACCGCTGCTGATCTTTATGGGTGTGGGCGCGATGACCGACTTCGGTCCGCTGTTGGCCAACCCGAAAACCCTGCTGCTCGGCGCTGCCGCACAGTTTGGTATTTTCGGTACACTGTTTGGCGCTGTCTGGCTGACCGATATGGGTCTGATGGATTTCACCATGCAACAGGCGGCGGCGATTGGCATCATCGGTGGTGCGGACGGTCCGACTTCCATCTTCATTGCTTCTAAGCTGGCTCCTGAGCTGCTGGGTGCAATTGCGGTTGCTGCGTACTCCTACATGGCACTGGTGCCACTGATTCAGCCGCCGATCATGCGCTTACTGACTTCTGAAAGTGAACGCAAAATTCAGATGAGCCAGCTGCGTACTGTGAGCAAAGCCGAGAAGATTATCTTCCCGATTGCGGTTCTGATTCTGGTGGCACTGTTGCTGCCTTCTGCAGCACCGCTGCTGGGTATGTTCTGCTTCGGTAACCTGATGAAAGAATCCGGTGTGGTTGAGCGTCTGAGCGATACTTCGCAAAATGCGCTGATCAACATTGTGACCATCTTCCTCGGTCTGTCTGTTGGTTACAAAATGAGTGCCGACGCCTTCCTGAATGGCAGCACGCTGGCCATTATTGCGCTGGGTCTGATTGCATTCTGTATCGGTACTGCGGCGGGTGTTCTGATGGCAAAACTGATGAACAAGCTGAGCAAAGAACCGATCAACCCGCTGATTGGCTCTGCCGGTGTATCGGCTGTGCCAATGGCGGCCCGTGTATCCAATAAAGTGGGTCTGGAATCTAACCCGCAGAACTTCCTGCTGATGCACGCTATGGGCCCTAACGTGGCTGGTGTTATTGGTTCGGCGGTGGCTGCCGGGGTGATGATTTCCTTCTTCGGTTAAGTGCTGTTGCGGGCTTGCCCGCACATCACCGCCCATAAAAAACGGCGTCTGTGGTAACACAGACGCCGTTTTTTATGTGTCTGCTATGTGTCTTTTATATTTCGTATTTATGAATAATATGCAGATGTATAAGCTATTTTCGTCTCAGGCCATTGCCTGATATGTAAAGACATCGTATTTTCCCTGCCGCCCGTGCAAAGCGGGTCACTGGAGTTTTTATTATTAAGGATAAACACATGTCTTATGTTCGTTATGCTGCTGTTCCTCTGATGTTGCTGGCTTGTCAGGCGGGTGCGACTGAAGCAGGTTATTTTGCCGGTATTGGCTTATCGACTGGCGTCTCCGGTAAGGCTGAAGCAGAACTGGATAACGCTGACGTGACGCTGTCAGAAGATATCGATGTCGGTGCGGTTAATCTGTTTGTCGGTCATCGTACAGCACGCAATAACCGTTTTATTTTCTCTTATGACAGCATCAGTTTTGATCTGGATAAAAGTGATACCTCTGAAGATGCCACCGGTTTCCGTTTCGATTGGCAGTTTGTATACGGTGAAGAGCAGGTTCAGCCATATTGGGGACTGGGTTTCGGCTTTTATAACCTGCAGGATGCAACCATCCTGAATGGTACCAATCTGGAAGGCGATGATATGTCGGGTATTTCGTTCCAGATGGCCGCAGGTGCAAAAATCAATATTGCTGATAACGTTGAGTTGGATGTTTCTCTGCAGCGTCAGGCTATTGGTTGGCAGGAAATTGAAATCCGCGGATTTGCCGCGACTGAAACCATTCAGATGAGTTATGCCTATAATTTACTGAGTGCAGGGGTTGCCTTTAAATTCTGATGATTTAAAGCCATTGCCAATAAAAAACGGCGTCTGTGGTAACACAGACGCCGTTTTTTATGTCTTGCTGTCCGTTGTTGACAGAGGCTGACGAAGGCTGAAATTACTTCAGCTTCAGGGTTGTCAGCGTATGTTCACGGATGCTGTTCAGCAGGTCGGCGTTGGTTTTAAGGTCTTCGCCATAGGATGGAATAATCTCTTTCAGACGCGCTTTCCATTCACTCTGCATTTTGTCTTTAAAGCAACGTTCCAGCACTTCGATCATCGCCTGTACCGATACAGAGGCACCCGGAGAAGCACCGAGCAGTGCGGCTAGGCTGCCGTCTTTGGCGGCGACCAGTTCGGTGCCGAATTCCAGCTTGCCACGGCCTTCGGCATCCTTCTTGATGACCTGTACCCGCTGTCCGGCTTCGGCCAGGGTCCAGTCTTCGTCTTTGCAGTTCGGAAAGTAGCCACGCAGGGTTGCTACGCGGTCTTCGTGCGACTGCATCACTTCGCTGATCAGGTACTTGGTCAGGTCCATGTTGTTAATGCCAACCGACATCATCGGCAACAGGTTGCTGATGCTGACCGATTTCAGCAGATCGAGCTTGGAGCCTGCTTTCAGGAACTTAGTGGTAAAACCGGCATAAGGTCCGAACAGCAGCGCCGGTTCGCCGTTAATAATACGGGTGTCGAGGTGCGGCACAGACATCGGGGGCGCACCGATAGCGGCTTTGCCATAGACCTTGGCGTGATGCTGGCTGACGATGGCCGGGTCTTTACACACCAGCCACTGGCCGGAAACCGGGAAGCCGCCGTAGCCATTGGCTTCGTCAATATCTGAGGCCTGTAACAGCGGCAATGCACCACCGCCGGCGCCGAGGAAGACGAATTTGGCATTGATGGTGGACGACTTGCCACTCTTGCGGTCATCGGCGCGCACAAACCAGCTGCCGTCCTGGGCGTGTTCAAAGTCGTCGACTTCGTGATTCAGCAGCAGGGTAAAGCTTTCTTTTTCCTGCAGGCGTTTCACCAGATTACGGGTCAGCGAGCCAAAGTCGACGTCGGCACCGTGCGTAACGCGGGTCGCGGCGACTTTTTCGGCGGGGTCGCGTCCTTCCATCACCAGCGGCATCCATTCGCGCAGTACCGCCGGGTCTTCGCTGTATTCCATCTCTTTGAACAGATGGTGAGCGCTCATTTTTTTATGGCGCTGACGCAGAAAGGCAACGTTGTCTTCACCCCAGACGAAGCTCATGTGCGGCGTCGGGTTGATAAACTGGGTAGGGGCCGGGAGAACACCGTTTTCGACCATGTGCGCCCACAGCTGCAGCGACACTTCGAAATTGGCGTTGATGGCCAGAGCACGGTCAATGGCGACATTGCCCTGTTCATCTTCGGCGGTGTAATTGAGTTCGCAGTAGCCTGCGTGTCCGGTACCGGCGTTGTTCCAGCCGTCGGTACTTTCGTGAGCCACATGGTCCAGACGTTCAACCATTGTGATTTTGAGTGTCGGGTCCAGCTTGGTAAGCAGGGTTCCCAGTGTTGCACTCATGACCCCGCCTCCGACGAGGAGCACATCGACCTTTTGTATAGTCATGGATTTCGCCTTTAAATCAGAAAATCAAAATCTGCAGTGCATGCCAGGTACTGGCTTCCCCGTGGGCTTATGGCCCTGATCTCTGCCGGGACGGGTAATCCGTGGCAGCGGGGACGTGGTAAATCGACGCTTTATACACAGCCGGTCTGCGGCTTACAACCGCTAATGAGACCGCTACTACTAATGTATATTCCAGTCGCTGAGACACGAATATTCAAGGGTAGTGCCGTTTTTCGCCACTGACTTTCCATTGCTGGAGTGTCTTGGCGGTGGGCGTGACCGTACACAAAAATTCTTACCATTCCGGCCATAAACCACGATGGCTGCCGCCGTTGGGTAACCGCAGACGGAATGAAACAGGATGGTGAGCAACAAGGGGTGGCTGTGAAGGTGCCAGCTTCCGCTGACTGGCTGCAACAGGCCCGCAGCCTCAGGCCGGGGGCGGTTGAGCATTTCAGGTCAGTATCCGGAAGACCATCGGTCTTACCACAAACACAGCGACGTTTAAGGCCGCGAAAAATACCGGAAAAGGCCTATATGGTCAAACCATTGACCCTGCAACAGGTTGTTCTCTTGTCGCAGAGCAAGCAGGTTCCGGATCAGGCAGGTATTTATGCTGCAGCAACTACACTGAGAGAACATACAATGGTGCGGAGTTCACTATGCTGCGGATAGCGATTAACGGGTTTGGCCGGATTGGCCGCAATGTGTTACGGGCGCTGTATCAATCGGGTTACCGTGACGATATTCAGGTGGTGGCGATCAACGACCTGGGCGATGCCGAAACCTGCGCTCACCTGCTGGAGTTTGATTCGGTGCACGGTCATTTTGCTGCGGATATCCGCCTTGAAGACGGACTGCTGGCGCTGGGCGACGATGCCATTATTCTGCTGAGCGAAGCCGAACCCCTGCGCCTGCCCTGGGGCGAGCTGGATATCGACATTGTGCTGGAATGCTCGGGGCGCATGACCAGTTCGATCAAAGCCATGGGGCATCTTGATGCCGGTGCCGGCAAAGTGCTGATTTCAGCACCGGCTGAAGACGTCGATGCCACGGTGGTGTTCGGTGTTAACGAAAATGTACTGCAAGCCACTGACCGCATCGTCTCCAATGCTTCCTGCACCACCAACTGTCTGGCGCCGGTGGCGCGGGTGCTGCACGAACAGTTCGGTATTGAAGAAGGCAGCATGACCACCATTCACGCTTACACCAATGATCAGCATCTGCTCGATCTGGGGCATGACGATCTGTACCGCGCCCGCGCGGCGGCATTGTCGATGATTCCGACCCGCACCGGCGCGGCCAAAGCCATTGGCCTGGTGCTGCCGGGACTGGATGGCAAAATTGCCGGTATGGCGGTGCGGGTGCCGACCGCCAATGTCTCGCTGGTGGACCTGGTGCTGCGCGTACACGACACGCCATCGCGCGACGACGTTAACGCGGTAATGCGCGCCGCAGCGGCGGCCAGCCCGGTACTGGATTACAACGACCGTGCGCTGGTGTCGGTCGATTTTAACGGCAATCCGGCATCGGCTATCTTCGACGCCAACCACACCCATGCGCAGGGCCATCTGCTGCATGTGATGGCCTGGTATGACAACGAATGGGGCTTTGCGCACCGGATGCTGGATACGGCACTGGCCATGAGTCGCGCCTGAGTCCGCAGATACATCAGCGCGGCGGGCTCTGATCAGACAGACCCGCCGCAACCTCTCCTCTGGTAAAACTCCGGCGCATAACAGAGCCGCGTAAAGTTGACCCGCCGCAATCCATTCTGTGTTCAGAACCTGCACACTGACCTGCCCGGTTTCAGGATGAATCTATGACCCCTTGCGCTGGCACATCGCCGACTGCTGCTGTTGATAACGCCCTGCCAGCTACGCCTGCCTGTCAGTGCAGCGTGGCCGATATTCGTGCCCGCTTGCAGGCCCCGACGGATGGACTGAGCAGTGCCGAGGCCGCGACCCGCCTGCAACAGCAGGGCAGCAACAGTCTGCCTCAGGCGCGCGGCCGTTCTTTGTGGCGACGGTTATGGGCGCAGATCAGCAATCTGCTGATTCTGGTGTTGCTGTCGGCGGTGGTGATTACTGCGTTGCTCGGTCATACCCTCGACAGTCTGGTGATTCTGGCGGTGGTGATTTCCCAGGCGCTGATCGGGTTGGTGCAGGAAGGTCGTGCAGAGCAGGCGTTGTCGGCCATCCGCCATATGCTGGCCCCTACTGCCAGCGTCATCCGCGACGGTCACAGTCAGCGTATTGCCGCCGCTGAACTGGTGGCCGGCGATACCGTATTACTGGAACCCGGCGATCGGGTACCGGCGGATATCCGTCTGGAACGCTGCCACAGCCTGAGCCTGGATGAGGCCATTCTGACCGGCGAATCACTGGCGGTGGAAAAACAGCCAGAGGCATTAACCAGTACCAATGCGCTGGGCGATCAGAGCAATATGGCGTTTTCCGGTACGCTGGTGGTGCGCGGCACCGGTCGTGGCGTGGTCGTGGCGACCGGCAGTCGCTCGGAAATCGGCCGCATTTCCGGTTTGTTGCAGCAAACCACCGGCTTACAAACCCCGTTACTGGCGCAGATGTATCGTTTTGCCCGGCTGATGGCGACCCTGGTGGTGGTCAGCGGCTTACTGATTTTGCTGCTGGGTTATTGGCTCAGCGATCTGCCTTTTGCGGATTTATTTATTGCCGTGGTGGGCTTAACCGTGGCCGGTATTCCGGAAGGGTTGCCCGCCATTCTGTCCATTACCCTGGCTGTGGGAGTGCGCAGCATGGCGCGGCGGCAGGCGGTGGTAAGGCGTATGCCTGCCATCGAAACCATTGGTGCGGTGTCGGTGATCTGCTCCGATAAAACCGGCACGCTGACCCGCAACGAAATGATGGTGTCGGCGCTGGCCTGTGGCGCACATTACCGTCAGGTTCGTGGCGATGGTTATGCACTGGATGGCGGCCTGGATGAGCCGCTGGCCGAGACGCTGCAAACACCGCTGATGCTGGCCGCCGCACTGTGTAACGATGCCAGCCTGCAGGCAGATAACGGCACGGTGAAAATTCACGGTGACCCGATGGAAGCGGCGTTGCAGGTGCTGGTGCATCGGCTGGATGGTGATCCGGTTCGTCTGGCACAGCATTGGCCGCGCACCGATGAAATTCCCTTTGATGCCGAATACCGCCTGATGGCAACGCTGAATCACGATCATCAGGGGCGGCATCTGCTGTGGGCCAAAGGTGCGCCGGAAGCGGTGTTGCAGCGTTGCAGCCGTCAGCTGGATGATGCAGAGGGCAGCGTTACCCTGGCACAGGATTATTGGTCAGACATGATTGAACGGCTGGCCAGCGACGGTCAGCGCGTGCTGGCGTTAGCCTGTAAGGAACACAGCGGCAGTGAGCTGGAAATGACCGATCTGAACGATCTGCAACTGATCGGTCTGGTCGGGCTGATGGACCCGCCGCGCAGCGAAGCCATTGCCGCAGTGGCGGAATGCCATGCCGCCGGTATCGAGGTGAAGATGATCACCGGTGATCACGGCCTGACGGCCAGTGCCATTGCCGCCCGGCTGGGGCTGCATAACAGCGCTGAAGTGCTTACCGGCAAGCAGCTGGACGAGCTGGATGATCAGGCCCTGCAGGATTGTGTCGGGCGGGTGAACGTGTATGCCCGCACCAGCCCCGAGCATAAGCTGCGACTGGTGCAGGCGTTGCAGAGCTGTGGTGATGGTCGTAACGGTGATGGTCTTAGCGGTAAGCGCCAGGGCGGTGCTGTGGTGGCGATGACCGGTGATGGTGTGAACGATGCCCCGGCGCTGAAAGCCGCCGATGTCGGTATTGCCATGGGGCATAAGGGGTCGCAGGCCGCGCGTGAAGCCTCGGCGGTGGTGTTGCTGGATGACAACTTCGCCAGTCTGGTGGCCGCGGTTAAGGAAGGACGTACGGTTTATCAGAACCTGAAAAAAGGCATCGCCTTTATGCTGCCGATTAACGGCGGTGAATCCATCAGTCTGATGGTGGCGTTACTGTGGGGCCATACGCTGCCGATCTCAGCGTTGCAGATTTTATGGGTGAATATGATCAGCTCGGTGATTCTGGCCATGACCCTGGCCTTTGAACCGGCGCTGCCGGGGATGATGCAACAACCGCCCAGAGCCCGTAATGAAGCGCTGCTCAGCCGGCCGTTGGCGTGGAAAGTTCTGCAGGTATCGCTGCTGTTTCTGGTTGGGATTTTCGCCGCCTGGCATTGGGGTATGGCGCATTCCGGCAGCGAAGCCTTTGCCAGTACAGTGGCCGTTAATGCACTGGTCGCGATGGAGCTGTTCTATTTGTTTACCGTGCGTTATCCGCCCGGACAAGCCATCAGCTGGCAGGGGTTTAAAGGTACGCCGGTGATCTGGGTGGCTATTGCGGCGCTGATTCTGATGCAGTCTTTATTTAACTGGCTGCCACTGTTTCAGCGCACGTTTAACAGCATGGCTCCGGATTTACCGGCGCTGATGGTGGCGACTGGCTGTGGTGTGGCGGTGTTGCTGATATTGCAGCTGGAAGGTTGGATCAGGGGGCGCTGGTGTAACAACCACGGCGATTAAACGCTTTGCTTCTTCAGCGCCGAGCTCATGCCTGTGGGTAATGTATCACTGCTGCTCTGGTCGCGGTTGTTGCAGAAATGAGTGACTGATGTGAGCGCTTGCTATCAATGACCCGCTGGCTTTTCCGCAACATCGCGTTGGCTGGCTTTTAACTGGCGGGAAGCATTCAGCATAAAGTTGAGGGCACCCCGGCCGGTCATGCTGAAGGGGTCAAAATCGGTGCCGTTGGTGTATTTGAGCACCATACTTTGAGTGACCTGGCTGTCGGGCAGATAACACATATTCCAGTGCTCCATTTCCCGCTCGTCAATTTCTTCGAAGGCCAGAATCTGCACATCACGGTGGCGTTTGTCTTTGACAATTTCGCTGTACAGAGCTGAGACATCATCCCGTTGGCCTTCAATGCACTGCAGAAAATACTTGCGGTTAAAGTAGAGCATGCCGGTCAGGTTCTTGGCTTTATTAAAGCGCTGGGCGCTTTCCAGCAGCTTGCCCAGCTCCAGATCGTTCCAGAATTCGGTTTTATGGCTGGCATAAATCAGACGGACGAGGTTCATGGCGCGGCTCCGCAGGTTGATCTACTAACGATAGAACGCTCTTCTCTACCCGCAAGTGAGTGTCAGTTCTGCAACCTGAGTTTTTATTCATGTCATAATGCGTCCTTTCAATAAACCGTCGTTTTCTTATGTTCAGTCGTTATTTTTTCTCATGTTCTGTTCGGTTACCGGCTCTTGTGTGTTTGTGTGCCCTTTCTTTGTTGGGGCTGGTGGGCTGCGATCGTGATACTCCGGCGGCGCAAACGCCGCAGGTAAAAGCGGAGACGGACACGCGCCTCGGGTTTTCGGCGTTGCCGCCCATTCCGCATCTGCATGAGCGGGCGGTGGTCGAGGGCCAGTTAACACTGGCAGGCACCGCCGTCGATTGGTCTGGCTTCCGCGTGCAGTGGGTGTTTGATGATCAACCACTGGGCGACGTTGTAGCAGCGGCGGCCGATGGCCGCTTCCGTCTGCCACGGCCGTTACAGGATGCTCCCTCCGGCTTATGGGCTGAGGCCTGGGCCGGAGCGTATCGGTTGCGCGGTAAGCCGGATGAGTTGGGTCGTCTGCAACTCGATGCTTTAAGTACTGCCCGTGCCGCACTCAGTAATGGCAGCCGTGCCGAACCGGCGAATCCACAGCTGGAACCGTTGCATAATATTCTGCATGCCGTGTTGCGTGAGGGTTTGGGTGAAGGTATGCGTGACGGCGCGCAAACAGCCGCCGGTTATACCGCTGCGCCGTTGTTGGCGCATTACCAAAGCAGCTGGCAACTGGCACAGGTGCTGGCGCGCAGTCCGGTACACCGCATTGCTTTTCAGCTGCGCCATCAACAGGTATTAGCGGACAGTTTTGCTCTGCTGCATCAACAGCCAGATTTCAGCCACGGTGATTTATCCGAACAGCAACGCATGGTGCGCCTTGATCGCTGGGGAACGCCACTGCGCTGGCAGCATCGTCCGTATCAGGAGCAAGCCTGGGGCTGTGTGGATTACCTTCAATTAGGGCAACGCTGGCTGGTCAGTGAAGAATCGGCCACACCGCTGGCGCTGAATACACTGCAACAACGTTTGGGGGAATTATCGCAACAGCATTTTTGTGGCCAGGATCAGTGGCGTTTGCCCACTGCAACAGAGTTACATAGCCTGATTAACAGCGATAACGGTGACTGGGCATTTCCGCTCAGCCTGCCGTTTGCCGGCAGCGATACTTACTGGATTCAGGATGAACAGGGGCAAGCGCAGATTTTTGATCTGCAGCGCAATACGATTATCCGTAATGGCAAACAGGCGCACTGGCTGCCACTGGTGGTAAGAGGTGAGGAGTACTCCATGCGCTCACAGAACCGGCGCTCGGTCAGCAGTAACCGCTCGGATCTGTTGATAGATTTTTCTTTACTGCAGGCGTTGTATGGGGTTGCATTTCCCGGTGCAGATAACGACCAATCTGCGTCTGACAAGGGGTTGCAGCAACTGCCGGATATGGATGAATTATGGATGCAGGCACCCTGTTCAGAGTGTCACTCTGATCCGCAAACCGAAGCGCAAACCGAGCTTCAAACTAAGCCTTAACCGCGACGCATAAACCGGCGTTAAAACCGGCGTTAAAATCCGCTGTCAGTAACATCAGAGTGCACAGGTCAGATAAGCGGCTTCACCATAAGCGCTGATTCTGGCCTGCAACTCAGCGTCCTGTGACAGCGGATGGCGATGATGAAAACCATAACGCTGCCAGAACGGCACCGAATTCTGAATGGCAATCAAACTTGCCTGAGATAGCTGACGCGCCTGTGCCGTGTGAAAAAATGCCTCCAGCAGCGGTGCGCTTAAGCCCAGTCCGCGCGCGGAGGGATCAACGGCTAAATCATGCAAATACAAGCAATCGGCTTGCTGAGGCACGATAAAATCATCGGCATCCAGCGTTGGTGGCTGTTCTATGCGGATGGGCAGGGCAAAGACATAGGCCAGTAATTTTCCGTTTTCTTTTATCTCTGTATGAGCATTGTCGTTTGAATCTTTAATGATGTTGTTTTTATCTTCAACAACATAAGCACAATCGGCAGCCTGCTGTAATTTATTCATAAAAGCGTCGGCTTTTTCCGGCTCTATGCTGGTGTAGCACAGCGCCTGAATGCGCAGGATTTCCGGAATATCGCTGATGAGAGCAGGGCGTAACGAAGGCATAAACATAGCGGCGTTATTAAATAAGCGGCCATGTTAACGGAAGGAGGTTTTTTTGCCAGATAAAGCAGGCGTCAGATAATCACCTGGCTCCCACGCTCTGCGTGGTAGTCTTTACGGAATTGCATTCCCACGCGGAGCATGGAAACGAGCTACGCGGAGCATGGAAACGAGCCACGCGAGCATGGAAACGAATTAAAAAAAAGACCTCAGCGGCAGGCCGCTGAGGTCTTTTCTGTATTGTGCAAAATACAGGTATCAGAGAGCGATTAATGCCACTTCAGCATCCCGGTTCAGAACCGTCCACCAGGTGTTATCGTCGGCATCGTAACCCACCAGTGGTTGGTTGGCACATTCAGCAGCGCGGACCGGTGGCGTTTGCAGGTAGCTTTCCAGCCAACGACCGGCCGTTACACAATTGCCAGTGGTCAGTGCCTGCCATTGATTGGCTTTCAGGCTGGCAAGCTGAGCATTAACAGCGGTCAGATTTTCTGCCCCTTTAAATTCAATCGCGTAAGCATCGGCAACGGCATCGCTGATATTCCAGCTGCGGGTTGCTGTCGCTGGCAGAACAACCGGTGCTTTAGCGGATGATGCATCGGTGGTCGAACCGGGCAGGCCAGTGTCGGTAAGAATATCTTTGGTTTCACCATAATCGCCCTGATAAACGCCGGTCTGGTTTTGCGTACCGCTGACAATCAGAATATCCGACAGGGTATCCGCCGTGGCTGGTGTCCAGCTCAGGGTGACATGCTCTTTCAGATCAATAGTCGTTTCCGGGATATCCAGCACATTATCAACGGTATTAGGAATAATCCGCTGTTCACCGTTCAGGTTAGGGGTCCAGCTTTCATGAACCTGATACATCCACTGATACGCCAGACGGGTAAGATCGGTCAGCGTTTCTGCGCGTGAAAAACCGGGCATATATTCCATATCCCGGCCACGGGTATCGGTACGGTTAAAGGTGTTATTCACACCACCGGCGAGGCGCGCGACAGAGCCATCTTCTGCCAGACAAATATCCGTGATGTAATCTGGCTGGAAAACCATGACCGAGCGGGTGCCATCAGGAATGCTGTTTGGATACACCACGGTTTCACAGCGGTTGCCAGTGCGGGTGAACTGATCATGCAATTGCCAGTCGGCGTTAAAGGCCTGATCGCTGTTATTGCTGGTGGCGGTATGTTCGGCAAAATATCCCTGATAATTAACCCGGTCGTTATCAAAATGCAGCAGCCCGGAATTTACGTCAAAGTGGGTTGAACCTCCGCTTTTGGTTGCGTTTTTCTGTGCAATAATCATCTGCACCAATTCACGTTCACCATAGCGGAATTCGTAGCCTTTATAGGATGCATTACCCGCCATGATTTGTGTGTAAGCATTCATGCGGTAATTACCGGCAGAAGGCGTGGAGCCGGAAGGAAAGGTGGTTTGCGCCGTATCTTTGGTGATTAATGACCGCTGATATTGATGCTCATGCCCCTGTACATAAATAACATCGTGTTGTGAAAACAGCGCACGGATCTGATCGGCAACACCATATACCCAGTCATCGTCTTTGGTGCCTTCGACAATCTGTTCGCGGGTGAGGCCGTATTTTGCACCAATCAGACCATCGTGGCTGGCAACGACCACGTGATCAACTTGTCCGGCGGTTTTTTCTAATGTTTCTTCAATCCAGTCGATGGCAATCGGCAGGTTGTAATAGGCAAGGCCGATGATCAGAACATTTTCGCGCACGACATAATAATTAATCCATTCATAACCTGGCATATGAACGGCATCTTCAGGAATGTAATCCCGCATTGTTTTCACCCAGGCGTGGGTGTAGCTGTAGTTCATTTCGTGATTACCCATAACCGGTAAAAACTCCATGCCCTGATCACGATAGGTTTTGGCAACGGATGTCCATTCCTGCCATTCAACTGCCGATCCTTCATCGGTCAGGTCACCTAACGCAATAACCATATCAGCGCCTGCCGCTGACTGATGCTTTAACACTTCGCGCAGCGGATGCAGTGCCACATGCGCCTGGCCGGAAGCATCGCTGCCGCCCTGAGTATCGGGCAACAGGCCAATGGTAAAAGGTTGATAGTGTTTTTCATCGACCACGACGGCGGGGGTATCCGGTTTATTGGATGAGTCGTCATTACAGCCGGCCAGCAGGCTGCTGCCTATCAGCGCCAGCGGAATAAATAAATGGGGGTATTTCACAGGTGGACTCCTTCTTAATTGAAGGCGCTATTGAGACGATTGTTTGTTTCTTTTGCATGACAATTTAACAGCGGCCGGAACACAGATTGACAAAATCCAAAGCCAAATTTTAATGGGTTTCAACTGGTTTCAAACTGACGTGTTTTGGCGCTTGTAATTAAAATTTAAATAATCGTTTTTCAGTCGGTAACACTGTATTTATCATAAAATTAGTCATTAGCGGCCAGGTGTTCGATTAAGATCAGAATAGTGTGAATATATGATGATGAAATGAATAAACCGCAAGCGAAATTCCGGAACACTGTTTTCGATTTTATTTTAAATAAATCGGTGTATTTGCGTATTGCTGCAATATGCCTGCATATGCGTTTCAGTTATGCAGGTGCTTAGCGATATTTTGATCGGCGCGCATCGCTTGGTCCGTTTTTTAGCGCTTATGTTCCCGAGTGAAGCATGCCCGCCAGCGCCTGCTTCAGTAACCGCGCGGCATAACCCGGATTCGCTGCCGGGGCTGTGGTGGCCAGCTGATAACTGCCCTCGATACTGGCGATCACAAAGGCGCTGATATCGGCCGTTTGTGACGGGCTGAGGGTTGCGCCATTCTCTGCCGCCACTTGCTGTAGTAATTCGCTGAGCTGCTGGCTGTGCTGGCGGATAATCTGCTGATACAGCGCGCGCACTTCCTCAATACGCACAGCCTCTGCGCCAATAACGACCCAGGCGGTTACCGCCTCAGGGTTGCTGCCATCGCCTAACGCCAGTGCGGCGTCGATATAGGCATCCAGCTGTTGTTGAGCATTCCCAGCGGCGTCTGCCAGCAGGGTAAAACGCTGCGCGGCCTGCTCGCTGATCTGATGAATCAGCGCAATCAGAATCTCCTGCTTGGTTTTGAAGTGGTAATGAATCAGCCCCGGCGATAAGCCCGCCGCTTTTGCAATGCTCTGAATGGAGGCCTTTTCGTAGCCCTTGTCGGCCATGGCCTGCATCAGGCCGTTGACGATTTCCTGGCGGCGGTGCCCGGTATTGGAAGGTCTGGCCATGGTAGGTCCCGGATAAGTATTTTGGTTATTCAACCAAAATACTTGACGACAGGGAAGTGGATAACCTATCTTGGACTTAAGTTGGTTGACCAACCAATTTATGGGGTGTGACTGGCAGAGCGAAAGCGCCAGAAAGAATGGTAAGGAGAACAGCGATGCAACAACTCAGCGAGCAATGGCAGCAACAGGCGCAGCAGTGGGGGGCCGACAGTCAGGCCTGCCAGCAGGTGTTTAACCTGCTGCAGAGCAGCTACAGCGGTGCGCAGCGCTTCTACCACGGCATTGGCCATATCCGGCAGATGCTGGAGCTGGCGCAGCAACAGCGCGCGGCGATAGCAGACTGGCCGGCGTTCTTCTTTGCCATCTGGTTTCACGATCTGATTCAGCAGAACAAAGGCAATAACGAAGAGCTGAGTGCGGCTCTGGCACGTGAATATCTTCAGCCGCTGGCGGTTCCTGAAGCGGTGATCGCCAAAGCCGAACAACTGATTCTGGCAACCCGCACTCACCAGTATCAGGCCGACAGTGATGTGCAGCTGTTTATGGATATCGACCTGTCGATATTGGCCGCCGAACCTGCAGCCTATCGTGCTTATGCCAGCCAGTGCCGCAAAGAATATTTTCTGCCCGACTTTGTTTACCGCTTTGGCCGTCGCCGTTTTCTGCATGAGCTGTTAGAACGCGAATGGATTTTCTCCAGCCCGTATTTCAGACAGCACAGTGAGCAGCTTGCCCGCGCCAATATTCATTGGGAACTGGAGGAATGGTTATGAGTCTTTTCAAAAAAATCAGCGAAGGCTGGCAGCGCGCGGTTAATGACAACGTTGCGAGAGAGTCTGATGTGAAATTTACAGACAGCGGTATGCATATCACTCAGGGCAATGGCATCGAGCTGGATATTGCTTTCAGCGCCGTAGAACAGGTCGACATTATCACCACCGACCAGGGCCCGTGGCAGGAAGATGTCTGGTGGTGTTTTTACCTGAGCAATGAAGAGAAGCCGGTGTATTTACCGCAGGGTATTAAAGGAGAAGACCAGATACTGCGCGTGCTGGAAAAGCACTTTGCCGGAATCGATTTCCAGACGTTTATTACGGCTATGGGCTCGGCAGAAAATGCGGTGTTCAATCTGTGGCGACGGGCGGAAGGCTGAAGGCGCGGGACAATTACGTTCCCACGCGGAGCATGGGAACGAGAAAAACAGCGAACAGCACAATAAGCTATAAACCGTAATACGCAATAAGCTATAAATCGTGATGAACATCTGTCTCCCACTTTCTGCGCGGTAGTCTTTACTTAACATCTGGCTCCCACGCTCAGCGTGGTAGTCTTGCTGACTCAGTTGCATTCCCAAACGGAGCGTGGGAGTAAGTAAGAAACAAGGAGTGTTTCATGGGGCGCAGTCGTTACAGATTTATTTATCCCGATCAACCGCATTTTATGACCCTGACGGTGCAGGGGTGGTTGCCCGTCTTTACCCGACCTGAGTCTGTGGACATTCTGCTGCAATCGTTTCGCTTTCTGATGAATGAAGGTCTGCGCATTCACGCCTGGGTTATTCTTGAAAACCACCTGCACCTGATAGCCCAAAGTCAGAAGCTTGATAACGACATCGCCCGGTTCAAATCCTTCACCGCCCGTCAGCTTTTGGGTTACTTGCAGCAGAGAAAAGCCACAACGTTGCTGAACCAGTTACAGCAACTCAAATTAGCCCATAAAACCGACCGCCAATGGCAGCTCTGGCAAGAAGGTGTTCATCCTGAATGGATCGGCAGTTCGGATATGATGAGACAAAAGATCGAATACATTCACCAGAACCCGGTCAAGCGGGGTTATGTTGATCAGGCCGAACACTGGCGTTACTCCAGTGCCAGAGACTACGCGGGTAGCGAAGGATTGCTGACGGTGGATAAAAGCTGGTGGTCAGAATAGGTCTGACTGGCTCTCACGCTCATCTGGCTCCCACGCTCTGCGTGGTAGCCCTTACCGGTACAGCTGCGTTCCCACGCGGAGCGTTGGAACGAGAAAGAATGTAAATAGATACCTCTGGCTCCCACGCTCTGCGTGGTAGCCCTTACCGGTACAGCTGTGTTCCCACGCGGAGCGTTGGAACGAGAAAGAATGTAAATAGATACTGATGTATATACAGTGTATTTTTGAATTCTTTTGAAAACCGGCACGCTTTACATTCGTGCTTGCTCGTTTTGCCAGAGGGTAGTAACGTAAACGTCAAATGAATCAATAGCTTGCCCTCAGAGTTACGAGAGGGGTTTACAAGCCGGGTGTAAAGTTAGCTGCGCAGAAAGCCAGAATTAACAGGCGTGCGCGTTTTTCTCGAAAGGATTTTTGAGTTATGGAAGATTTCTCAGTCCGTCCAATACGTTACGCAGGATTTCTCGAAAGAGTCTCCCGGGATAAGTGTGCGTGTACACTAACAAGCTGTTATTTACTTGTGTTGAAAGGATAAAATTAAAACGATGGATACATATTTAAAAATAGTTGAAGCTTTAGCTAATGGGATTGATCCAATTACAGGTGAAATACTTCCTACTGAATCACCATACAATCATCCGGATGTAATTAGAGCATTATTTACCACGCTAGATTTTATGAAAAATCCGGCAAAGAAAGCTCCCAAAGTAAAAAAGATACCAGAACAGAAACAAGCAGAAAACATCGAAAATGGCCTGCCTAGAAATGCTGGATTACCTTGGACAGACGAGCAGCGTGCTGATTTAGCACAACAGTTTTCATCTGGAGAAGAAATTAAGATGCTAGCAGAAATTCACGGGCGGACAAATGGTGCTATTACTTCCGAGCTAAAGAAGCAAGGTCTAATTGAAGAGTAACGATGGCGCATACATAACAAACGCTTTAAGGGGGATTCGTAACACTCGGCGGTATTGGTTTGAATCGTCTTATGTGTTTACGGCGTAATGGTGGAGTGTATTGGTGAGCGTTGCTCACCACTTAAGCGGGCGTTATGAGTTATGAACGGATTTAAATATGGATATTTTGCTCTTTGTTTTTCTATTTTGGGTGACACTTAATATTTTGGTTTCCATTTTTATAGCTAGAAGAGCTGATTTGGACTCATTTCAGAAAGGTGCTCAGGTTACGATGGTTTGGCTTATACCACTCATCGCTGCTGTCGGATTATGGTTATTTCATCGCAGTATTGACGACAATAGGCGCGGAGTAGGACCTATTGGCGGCGGTCCGAATGATAGTATTGGGGGCATGTAAGTGATGACTAATTTAGCCCTTGAGGGGCAGTTAAATTTCCATTCGGAGCATGGAAAGAAGAATTTTTTTACTAGTAGAGAACTGATTTAAGTAGAACCTACTATATAAAAGGGAGTTAGGATGAAACTACACTGTACGTATATCGTGCATCTGGCACTCTTACTTTTTCCAGTATTATTTTCTGGATGCGCTATTAATCAGGCTCCTGAAGTACCCACTATTTCAAATGATTATCGTCCCTCTGGGCGCGAGCAATTCACGCTTTTCGAGATCCCAGACGAGTTTAAACAGTACGGATACACCTATTTTTGTACCGTGATAAGCCTGCATCAATGTTTTAATGAGAATACACTGTCTGAGCAGGATGGAAGAGGGCTTAAAGGGTACTTTATATCTCAAAAACCTCTCAAAACGGATGATGACGGAGTTGCTGCATACGCTGTCATGCTAAGCAACGGCCGAAAGATGTACTTCATATCTGATCGATCAAAAGGCGGTCGTTATGGTAAGGATACTTACATCGAACCTCTGTTTTTCGAGAAACTATCCCGGTATCCGATTTATGAAGGGTCTTCCATTATGGTTATCGGAAGGGTTTATGGTTCTGAAAAAGAAAAATTGAAACTTAGTACGGGTGAAGAAGTTTTAGCGGAGACGCTTGATGCTATTTCTAAGGTTGCTCGTCGATTCTCAAGTTCTGCTGTTGCTGATCTCTTGGTTGGATCTGATGATATTCGCATCGAGACAGACAGAGTCGAAGGTATCACTTATGTGAAACCATTTTATTACAGTAATAAAAGCTCCTATCAGATATATTTGGGATACAACGATGAGCGGTATTTTTTCCGGGTGAAAGTTAAATATTATGGAGATAGCTGGATCTTTGCCGACAGAATAACGATTTCCGCCGACGAATTCCGTTGGCGTTCAGAGTCCATTCCTTTTAAAAGAGATCATCATGCTGATGTATGGGAGTGGATTGATATTCCGCTGGATGATCATTTTGTGAATTTTAGTTATCGCCTTTCGGAAAGTGAGTTTTCCGTTGTGCGATTTAATGGCGAAAAATATTATTCAGATTTGGAGCTTACTAATCGTGAGCGAGAAAATATTTTACTGATGCTAAAGCTGAAGTTGATTATCGAATCTGATGGCATCAAAAATGAAAAATAGAGAATTGATTCATTATCGATATGTGACTTAGTTTTTGTGATATTTATTAGAATTTCGGTATAAATTTTAAGGAGAAAATCAATGGCTGAAATGTTTTTTGATTTCAATGGTAAGAATAGAGGATTAAAATATCATTGTAGATTACAGGCATTTTGGGAGCTGGATTTTGAAACGTTATCATCTGAATATGATATTGAAGATATTTCTGCTTATGAATTGTTTGAGGAGTGGGCTCATATTGTATCAGAACAGTATCCGAATGGATTAATACCAATTTCTTGGTATGTCGTTGATGACAGTGAGCGTATTTTAGGAAGGATGCCTTTTCAGTACGATGCTAAGGTTAAGGATTTTTTGGACAGTTACACCACTCCTAAATCAGAGGGTGGTGAGGAAATCAACTGGTTGACGTTGGCTGTTTCTGACAAGTTTTGGTCAGAGCGTACAGGTTTTTATAAGGGTTATCATGGGGGATTTATCCAAGAAGTTACAGGATGGAAACCTTCACCGCTTCAGCCTTATGTATTTTTACCTTCATTGCTTAAATCAGCAGGAAAGGCTTAGGTTTTAGTACAGTTGCATTCCCACGCGGAGCGTGGGAACGAGAAAGTTAGACGTTAAAAAGCCCGCTTTCGCGGGCTTTGGTATTTATATCGTCCACTGCATTCCCACGCGGAGCGTGGGAACGAGAAACAGAGCGTGGGAGCGAGGAGATGGTGCGCACTGCGCACCCTACGAATTACTCTTCGTAATTCTCAATCGCCGGACAAGAGCAAATCAGGTTACGGTCGCCGTACACATCATCAATACGGCCAACGGTAGGCCAGAATTTATGGGCGCCGAGTTCTTTAACCGGGTAAGCGGCCAGTTCACGGCTGTACGGACGATCCCATTCGCCGGCAATTACCGGTGCGGTGTGCGGGGCGTTTTTCAGCGGGTTATTTTCCGCATCCAGTTCACCGCGCAGTACCGCGTCGATTTCGCCTTTAATGCTGATCATGGCATCGGCAAAACGGTCGATTTCGGCTTTGGATTCCGATTCGGTCGGCTCGATCATAAAGGTGCCCGCAACCGGGAACGACATGGTCGGCGCGTGGAAACCGTAGTCCATTAAGCGCTTGGCGATATCCACTTCGGTAATGCCGCTTTCGGCTTTCAGCGGACGCAGGTCAACGATACATTCGTGCGCTACACGGCCGTTCTGGCCGGAGTACAGAATCGGGTAGTGGGCCGATAAGCGCTTGGCCAGGTAGTTGGCTTTCAGCAGTGCGTTCTGTGTCGCACGGCGCAGACCTTTGCCGCCCATCAGGGTGATGTACATCCAGCTGATGGTAAGGATGCTGGCGGAACCGTATGGCGCAGCCGATACCGCGCCGTTACCTTTGGCTTCGTTCTCCAGCGGGCGTACCGCGTGGTTGGCCACGAATGGCGCCAGGTGTTTGGCAACACCGATAGGGCCCATGCCCGGGCCGCCACCGCCGTGTGGAATGGCGAAGGTTTTGTGCAGGTTCATGTGCGATACGTCGGCACCGATAAAGGCCGGCTGGGTAATGCCCACCTGTGCGTTCAGGTTGGCACCGTCCATATACACCTGGCCGCCGAGGCTGTGTACCAGATCGCAGATTTCACGCACGCCCTGTTCGTAAATACCGTGGGTCGAGGGGTAGGTCAGCATCAGGCACGACAGCTGGTCGCCGATTTCTTCGGCTTTTTTCTTCAGGTCGTCAAAGTCGACGTTACCTTCGTCATCGCAGTTGGTAACCACAACGCGCATCGAGGCCATCTGCGCCGACGCCGGGTTAGTACCGTGGGCAGAGCGCGGAATCAGACAGACGTTACGGTGACCTTCGCCACGGCTCTCGTGGTATTTCTTGATCGCCAGCAGACCGGCGTATTCGCCCTGGGCACCGGAGTTCGGTTGCATACAGATGGCGTCAAAACCGGTAACGGCTTTGAGGTAGTCGTCCAGCTCGGCAATCATCTGCTCGTAGCCAACGGTCTGCGATTTAGGCGCGAACGGGTGAATATTGGAGAACTCAGGCCAAGTGACCGGAATCATTTCGGTGGTGGCGTTCAGTTTCATGGTGCAGGAACCCAGCGTGATCATGCTGTGGTTCATGGCCAGGTCTTTCGACTCCAGACGCTTCATATAACGCAGCATTTCATGCTCGGTATGGTAGCGGCTGAAGGTCGGGTGGGTCAGGAATTCGGTGTTACGTGCCTGACCGGCGTCGATGCTGTTGGAACCGCTGGCAACAATCTGCGCGTCCAGTGCGTATACATCGAGGCCATGACCTTCGCCGAGAATAATATCGAACAGTTCCTGTACGTCGGCGGCAGAGGTTTTCTCGTGCAGGCTGACACCCAGAGTGTTCGCGGCCATACCCAGAGCGGCGTCGTCGCGCAGGTTCACTTCACGCGCTTCGGCACGGGCCAGAACCGCGGCTTTGTCGCTGGCGTTAAAGGTCAGGGTGTCGAACCAGTGGTTGTTGACCAGTTCAATACCTTTAGCCTGCAGACCGGTTGCCAGAATATCGGTTAAGCGGTGAATACGGCCGGCAATGGTCTTCAGCCCCTGTGGGCCGTGGTAGACGGCGTAGAACGAGCTTAAGTTGGCCAGCAGTACCTGCGCAGTACAGATGTTGGAGTTGGCCTTCTCACGGCGGATATGCTGTTCACGGGTCTGCAGTGCCATACGCAGCGCAGGCTTGCCCTGAGCGTCGATAGAAACACCGATAATACGGCCGGGAATATTACGCTTGTACGCATCGCGGGTAGCGAAGAACGCCGCGTGCGGGCCACCAAAGCCCATCGGCACGCCGAAGTGCTGGGCGTTACCCAGAACAATGTCGGCACCCATTTCGCCCGGTGCTTTCAGCATCACCAGCGCCATCAGGTCGGTGGCCACGGCGGCCATCGCGTCTTTGGCGTGCAGGGCGGTAATGACGTCGGTGAAGTCACGCACGTCACCGTTTTTACCCGGGTACTGGAACAGGGCACCGAATACATCGGCGTCGGCGGCGGCATCCGCCGGGCCAACCAGTACGTCCCAGCCAAAGGCTTCGGCGCGAGTTTTCACCACGTCGATGGTCTGCGGCAGGCAGTTTTCATCGACATAGAAAGTATTGGATTTGTTTTTCTTCACCGAGCGCTTGGCCATCGCCATGGCTTCGGCAGCGGCGGTGCCTTCGTCCAGCAGGGAGGCGTTGGCCAGTTCCATGCCGGTAAAGTCGATCACCATTTGCTGGTAGTTGAGCAGGGCTTCGAGACGGCCCTGAGCAATTTCTGGCTGGTAAGGGGTGTAGGCGGTATACCAGCCCGGATTTTCCAGCACATTGCGCAGAATCACCGGCGGAATAATGGTGTCGTGGTAACCCAGACCGATGTAGCTTTTAAAAATCTTATTCTGGCTGGCCAGCGCTTTTAAATAATTCAGCGCATCGTATTCCGTTTTGCCGTCGGCAATATCAAGGAAAGGCGCACGCAGAATATCAGCGGGGACGATTTCGGCGCTCAGGGCTTCCAGCGAGTCGGCGCCAACGGCAGCCAGCAGGGCGGCTTCTTCGTTGCTGTCCGGGCCTGCGCCATTGGAGGCAATATGACGGCCGATAAAATTATCGCGTTGTTCCAGATCTTTAAGAGACAGTGTGGTCATGGGAGAACTCAAAAAAGTTAAAACGGATGCGCTTGGTGAGAATGTGCCATTAACAGTATTAACGACATTCCGCCTGCGGCCGGGCCGCAGACGGGCAGAAGCGTCTTATTCGCAGGCCGCTGCGTAAGCGTCGGCGTCGAGCAGGTTGTTCAGGTCGTCGGCGTTGGCCAGTTCCATTTTGAAGAACCAGGCGTTGCCGTACGGATCTTCGTTGGCCATTTCCGGTGCATCAACCAGCGCGTCGTTAACGGCGATGATTTTACCGGCCAGCGGCGCGTAGATGTCGGACGCGGCTTTTACCGATTCAACCACGGCGATGTCCTGCTCGGCTTCGACTTCGGTACCGACTTCCGGCAGTTCAACGAATACCACGTCACCCAGCTGAGCCTGGGCAAAATCGGTAATACCGATGGTTACGGTGCCGTCGGCTTCGAGACGGATCCACTCATGGGAGGTGACGTATTTCAGTTCAGCTGGGATATTGCTCATGTTGATCTCCACTCAAAAATAAAAAGCGTAAAACGAATTCGTTAATTTATCAGAACTGCTGCTTACCATTACGGACGAAAGGCAGCTTGACCACGCGTGCGGGCACTAATTTACCACGCATTTCCACCAGACACTTGTCTGTGGTGCCGACCGGCACACGCGCCATGGCAATGGAATATTCGAGGCTGGGTGAGAATGTACCGGAGGTGACTTCACCTTCGCCGATGCCTTCTACAACGACTTTCTGGTGCGAGCGCATAACACCACGGGTTTCCAGCACCAGGCCTACCAGTTTCAGCGCCTGCTGCGGATTGGCTGCACGCGCGGCTTTTTCGGCTTCCAGTGCGGCGCGGCCGATAAAATCACGCTCCGCTGGTTCCCAGGCAATGGTCCAGCCCATGCCGGCCTGCAGTGGCGAAATAGTTTCGTCCATATCGTTGCCGTACAGGTTCATACCGGCTTCCAGACGCAGGGTATCGCGCGCGCCCAGACCGGCCGGAGCGACACCGGCATCCAGCAGTTGCTGCCAGAATGCCGCTACTTCGGCTTCCGGCACCATAATTTCCAGGCCGTCTTCACCGGTGTAACCGGTACGGGCGAAGAACCATTCGCCTTTGCCTTTGCCCTGAAAAATATTCAGACCGTCGATCAGTTCGGCGGCTTCCGGTTTAACCTGTTTTACCCGCTCAATGGCTTGCGGGCCCTGTACCGCCACCATCGCCAGTTCCGGACGTTCGGTCAGGCTCACTTCGAAGCCTTTGCTCTGACGTGACATCCACTCCAGATCTTTTTCGCGGGTGGAGCAGTTCACCACGGTGCGGTACCAGCCATCCATTTTGTAGACGATTAAGTCGTCGATGACGCCGCCTTCGTTATTCAGCATGCCGGAGTACAGGGCTTTGCCGCTTTCTTTCAGCTTGGCAACATCGTTGGCCAGCAGCTTCTGCAGGTAGGCGGTGGCATCCGGGCCACGTACATCAACGATGGTCATATGCGATACGTCGAACATACCGGCCTGCTCGCGCACAGCTTTATGTTCCTGAATCTGCGAGCCGTAATGGATGGGCATATCCCAGCCACCAAAGTCGACGATTTTGCCATTGGCTTCGAGGTGCTTGGCGTACAGAGCGGTTTGCTTGGCCATGTTATGTCCTGCTGTAGTCAATCGTGATGTGATCGTTTGCTGTCTTTATTGTGTCGTTTTCTGTTGCTGGTAACGGGCCGCCAGCGGACAGAATCATCGTGCGTACTGTGTTTCAGTACGTAAAAAAGGGCGGCAGTATAGCGCTTAAAAAGCACTTAGGCACCCTCCAATCTGTATTTAACTGGACGATGGTTCCAATTTATAAATATTGGCCCGTTCCGGCCTGTGGGCGGCATGGCAACTGGTGTGGCGCTGTTGGCTTTAGGTGCTTAAAGCTGACTATTTAGTCAGAAAAAGGCATGGCATCGGGCAGATTGTGCGGAATGTGTTGCGGGTTGTGCTGAATGGCGCGCAGGGTCATCTGCAAATGAACGCGCAGCATGTCATCAAAGCCCAGCGGTTGTTCTTTGCGGGCGAACACGCCGTCAATGGTCAGCAGGGCAAAGCCGTGAATAGAAGACCAGCAGTTGTTGGCCAGCAGCATCGGCTCGGTGGGCAGAAACTCGCCGCGTTGCGCGCCTTCGGCCATCAGTTGCAGTAATACGTTAAAGGCGCTGCGGGCGGCGGTCTGTAATTGTGGGTATTGCTCACGCTGGGTGATGCTGCTGCCGAAAATAAGGCGGTACTTTTCCGGGTTGGCGATGGCGTAACGCAGGTAGGCTTCGCCGGCGCGCAGCAGGTTTTCGGCGCAGTTTAAAGCGGGATCAATGCGTTCGCTGGTGACCCGGCTCAGCTCGTCAAAGGTTTGCCTTGCCAGTTCAACCAGCAGGCCGTTCTTGTCGGCAAAGTGGCGATAGGGCGCGGTTTGGGATACGCCGACCACCCGTGCCAGGGCGCGCAGACTGAGATTCTCCGCGCCCTGTTCACGGATGCTGTCAACCGCTGCGCTGAGCAAGGCTTCACGCAGATTACCGTGGTGGTAGCTGGTAGCGTTGTTCTGGTTTGAGGCGGCGCGGCTCATTCTGAATACCCTGCGGAATGTGGCGCTATTCAAACCAGTTACGCGCTAAGCGTCAACTTCGCTGAGCTGTTTATTCTGCGCTTCCGCCACGCTGTGCTCTGCGTCAGCCTTCACCTGATGCGCCTGGCTGGGCGAATAGCCGCACCATTTTTTAAACGCTTTGGAGAAGTTGGCAACACTGGAATAGCCCAGTTCGGCCGACAGCTGTGTGACGTTGTAAACCCGCCGTTGCAGCCAGTCGCGGGCCTGAATCAGGCGCAGTTCGGACAGCAGTTTCTGGTAGTGCGTACCACTGTCCTGCAGACGCCGTTTGCAGGTACGTTCACTCAATTCCAGCGCCCGCGACAGTACCTCCAGCGACGGCGGCTCAGGCAGGTCATGGCGCAGCAGATTGGCCGCTTTGCTGGTTGCCATCAGGCTGGCGCGGGGCGGCATCTGGTGTTGCAGCGTGGGCAGGTTGTGCGGGTCGGCTTCTGCGTGCAGCAGTCGCTGTGGCAGGCGTATCGCCAGGAACGGCGCGTTGCTGCGGATCGTCAGTGGCACGTAAGCGGCGTAACGCTGCGGTTGCTCACAGGTATGCGGCAGGTAGAGCTGAATATCGTTATGACTGGCGGCAATAAACGGCAAGCAGCGGGCATGCAGCCAGGCCAGTACAACATCGAGCACGTTGTCTGGCAGTTGCGCGTCCAGTGCCGGATTGGCGCGCCAGCGCAGCTCAATATGGCAGGTTTCGCCATCGTCCTCCTGATGCAGGCTGAACAGCTGTGACAGCAGATTATCTTGCTGCAGCAGGGTGCAACCCTGTGCCAGCGTGCTGAACAGGGGTGGTTGATGCAGCGCCAGCGCCAGGCCGTAGTCGAGCGCCAGGTTCTGTTGTGGCAGCTGTTCCTGTGCCCAATCGAGCAGGTGCAGGAGTTGGCTGACCGCAATGCGGCTGCGGCTGTTGAATAATGCATCGGCCGGCAAATCCATTGGCGGCAGTTGCTGAGTTTTGATGCCTTTGCTGGCCAACAGGCGCAGCAAAATATGCAGTGAGTTAGCAGTACAGTTTAAAGGGCCCATGGTGTGTCTTTTTTTTGTATGTGGTGAGAATGCAGAACTTTACGGCAAAACAAGCGTTTAACAATGTGGTATCTGGCAGACATTCACCCAGAAATGGCCTGTAACAACCCAAATCATCCTTTGGGCTGATATTTACGGTGTGTTGACGCTGGCAGGTTGGCGTCATAGTATGTTTTCGGTGTAAACATGCCGCTGGGCAAGAGACTTCAGCCCCGGCATCTCAGCAATGATCAATGGGTCTGCATAATTACAACAGGAGCGCCCTATGTTTTCTTTCCGCCTGCAAGGTCGGCCGTTTGGCCATTTCTTACTGTCTGTTTTCAGTCTGTTACTGACATTACCGGCATTGTCGCAACCGGCGTTGCCGGTAGAAACCGTCGCCGCACACTGGCAGGACTATGCCCGTCCGTTGCGTATCAGCGGCGTGCTGGAGAACAAATCGGAACAGAATCTGGCATTCAAAATTAATGGTCTGGTCGGCCGTGTAGCCGTCGACGAAGGCCAGTGGGTAAAAGCCGGACAGGTGCTGGCCGCGCTGAATCTGGAAGAGATTGACGCGCAGGTGGCTAAGGCAGAATCGGTATTGGCCAACGCCGAGCGTAATCTGGCGCGTTTTCAGTCGTTGCAGGGGTTGGATGCTTTATCGGTTGAGCAATTGCAGAGCGCAGAAACCCAGGTGGATGTTGCGCGCTCCGATCTGACCGTAGCGCGTTTTAATCAGCGCCATGCGGTGATCCGTGCGCCGGCCGATGGTCGCGTGCTGAAGCGTTCGGTGGAAGCCAACGAAATGGTCAGCAACGGCAAACCGGCTTTTCTGTTTGCCGCCCGCACCAGCGGTTGGGTGTTGCGGGCCGGGGTGACCGACAAGGACATCGTGCGTCTGCGTCTGCAGGATCATGCCGAAGTGACCTTTGATGCGTATCCGGGCGAGGTGTTTCAGGCCGAGCTGAGCGAACTGGCCGGGCGTGCTGACGCCAGCCAGACCTTTGAGATTGAACTTCGCGTAAGCGCTAAACCTGAGCAGCCGCTGCTGGCGGGCTTTGTGGGTCACGCGGTGATTATGCCCGCCCAGACCCGGCCAGTGGTGTTGTTACCGGTGGGTGCCATGGTGAGAACTTACAATCACAGCAATCGTGAGCACAGCACCAGCGGTCAGAGTGCGCGGGCTGAAGTCGAAGTGTTTGTGGTGCAGAGCAGCGACAGCGGCGCACAGGCACAATTGCGTCGTCTGCCCTTGCTGGCGCTGGATCATGATCAGCTGGTGATTGCCGGCGGTCTGCAGGATGGCGAACAGGTGGTGGTAGCCGGTGCGCCTTACCTGAGTCATGGCCGCGCGGTAACGGTGATGAATGCGGCGCTGGTTGAGTCGGCGACGCCGGTGTCTGCACCGGCTGCGGCTGAATAAAGGAGCGGGTTATGCAATTACCTCAACTCGCTATCCGCAATCACCAGTTTACCTGGGTGATGTTTTTGCTGCTGGTGCTGCTCGGTGTGGTGTCGTTTTTTACCATGCCGCGTTCAGAAGACCCGCAATTCGATTTTTCTGCCGCCGTAATCAAAGTGGTTAATCCCGGCACAACGCCGCTGGATATGGAAAAGCTGGTGGTTGATCCGCTGGAAGCCGCATTAAACGAACTGGATGATTTACGCGAAATTAAAACCAGCGTGGAAGATGGCCTGGCCGTCATCCGCGTGGAGTTTTTATACGGCACCGATGCCGACGATAAATACGATGATGTGGTCAGTGCAGTGTCGCAGGTACGTGACCAGTTACCGGCCAGCATTGTCGATCTGGACATCGACAAAATTTCCCCGGCCGATGTCAGCATTCTGCAGTTGGCACTGGTGTCTGAGCAGGCGGATTACCCGGAATTAAAAAAGCACGCGGAAACGCTGGAGCAAAAGCTCGAGCGCGTCAGCGGTGTTAAACGCGTTGATATTGCCGCACTGCCAACGCTGGAAGTTCAGATTCAGGTGGATCAGCGCAAAGTGAATGGTCTGGGCATCAGCCTCGACGAAATTCAGGCGGCGGTGGCCAGTGCGGCACAGAATTTACCCGGTGGCCATGCCAATGCCGGTGAACGCCGCTTTACCGTGCGTACCAGTGGTGATTACGAATCGCTGGATGCCATTGGCGATACCGCCGTGCGCGGCCAGGGCCAGCGTCTGATTTATTTACGCGATATTGCGCAGATATCATTAACCGAAAGTCTGCCCAGTTACCGCGCCCGCTTAAATGGCGAAAAAGCCGTATTTTTGTCGGTTGTGCAACGCAAGGGCAGCCAGATTTTTCAGGTGCGCGAAGGCATTCAACAGGTGTTGGACAGCTACAGCGACAAGCGTCTGCCGCAGCACATTGCATTAAAAACCGTGATGGATCAGTCGGTCAGTGTGGAACGCCAGATTGATGGTTTTTTCGATAATTTAAATCAGGGTCTGATTCTGGTCGCCATATTGTCGCTGATTGTGCTGGGCCTGCGTCCGGCGCTGGTGGTGGTCGCGGCCATTCCGCTGTCTATTTTTATTGCCATTGGCTGGGTGGATTTAGCCGGTTTTGGCCTGCAGCAGATGTCCATTGTTGGTCTGGTGATTGCGTTAGGCTTATTAGTGGATAACGCCATTGTGGTGGTGGAAAACGTTGCCCGTCATTTACGCGATGGCGACAGTCCCGGCGATGCGGCGATTAAAGGCAGCTCACAGGTGGCCTGGGCAGTCACTTCCGGCACGCTGACAACGGTACTGTCTTTTTTACCCATGTTATTAATGCAGAACGGCTCCGGTACTTTTATGCGGGCAATGCCGGTGACCGTGGTGTTAACCCTGTTTGCATCGTTATTAATTGCCCTGACTTTAACGCCGTTATTGGCCAGTAAATTAGGCACTGCCGCAAAAACCACGACCCGCAGTCAGAAAAAACTGGAAGCCATTGCTGATGGTTTTTATCTGCGCTGGCTGAACCGGGCACTGGCTAAACCTAAACGGGTACTGGGGATTTCGCTGGCGCTGTTAATTGGTTCGTTATCGCTGTTTCCGTTAATCGGTGTCAGCCTGTTTCCGAAAGCCGAAAAACCGATGATTCTGGTGAATATTGATATGCCGGAAGGCAGCGGTTTTGAACAGACCGAAGCCATGGCACAACGGGTTGAAGCGCTGGTGCGTAAACAGCCTTTAGTGGTGGATATTGCGCAGAACGTTGGCCGCGGTAATCCGCGTATTTATTACAACATTATGCCTTCACGGCAGACGGTGAATTTTGCGCAATTATTTGTCACCTTAAGTGCGCATGAACTGGCACAGGTTGAGCCGCTGGTGTCAGCCCTGCGTGATGAGCTGAGTTTAATTGCCGGCGCGCAGATTACGGTAAAAGAGTTTCTGCAGGGGCCGCCGGTGGAAGCGCCGGTTGAGATCCGCATTATGGGAGAAGAACTGAACGATATTCAGCGTGTCTCGCTGGATGTTGCCAGTATAATGGAACAGACTCCGGGTGTGATTGGTGTGGATAACCCAGTTGGTAAATATAAAGTCGATCTGCATGTGCAGATTAACCGCGATAAAGCGGCCATGCTGGGTATTCCGCTCAGTACCATCGACCGCACTATTCGTACCGCACTGGTTGGTTTGCCCATGGGGGTATATCGTGATGATGACGGCGAAGAATATAATTTAGTGCTGCGTTTATCGGAATATCCGCGGCCGGAACTGGCCACCTTTGACGATATTCAGATTGCCACGACACACGGCAAACTGGTGCCGCTGTTGCAGGTTGCCAGTATCGAACTGGAAACCAGCATTGCCCGCTTCCAGCATTTTGATACCGAGCGGATGGCGCGGGTAACCTCGGATGTATTACCAGGCTTTACCACCGAGGCGGTGACGAATGCCGTGGTTGAACAGTTACAACAATACGCCTGGCCGGAAGGAGTGCACTTTACTGTTGGTGGTGAACAGGCCAACCGTAAAAAAGCCTTCGGCGGTATGGCGCAGGCATTAATTCTGGCGGTGTTTGGTATTTTTGCGGTGCTGGTATTGCAGTTCCGTTCGTTTGTGCAGCCGTTAATTGTCTTTGCCGCCATTCCGTTTGCCTTGATTGGTGCCTTGCTGGCGTTATTTATTACCGGTTATACCTTCAGTTTTACCGCCTTTATTGGTCTGACGTCGTTGGTGGGGATTGTGGTGAATAACTCCATTATTCTGGTCGATTACGCCAATCAGATGCGCCGTGAAGGTATGGAGCAGCTGGCGGCGATTGCCGCTGCCGCGCAAACCCGTTTTGTACCCATTGTGTTAACCACGCTGACCACTATTGGTGGCTTGTTGCCCTTAACGTTATCGGGCTCCAGCATGTGGTCGCCGATGGGCTGGGCGATTATTGGCGGCCTGTTGGTTTCGACGTTATTAACCTTGATTGTCGTGCCGGTGCTGTACCGCTTTTTGGGGAAAATGCCGGAGTAAATACGATGTCTGGCATTGTTGTTTTCTGTTGCCAGTCAGCAGCGCAGATAACATAAATGCAGAAGATATAAAAATGGCCGCGAAAGCGGCCATTTTTATATTGAGATAATAATTTATTCTTGCTCTGCAGCTTCGTCCGAAATTTCTTCCTGCAGTTTTTCCAGCTCATCCAGTATGCGGATAAATTTCTTGCCGAATGGGGTGATCAGATACTCCACTCTTGGTGGCGTTTCGTTATAGGCAATACGTTCAAGAATACCAAAGCGGGTATTCTTCGTCAGACACTCATTCAGCACTTTTGTTGTTAAACCGTCCACACTGCGTACCATGGCACCGGGGCGATTGACGCCGCTTGCCAGTAGCTGAAATACGGTTAAAGACCATTTGCAGCCGAAAATCGTCTCGACCATCCGCGCACTGCGCTCAGGTGCCAGCTTTCTGGAAATTTTTTTTTCCTTATCAATCATTAAGATGTACCGAAAAGTGCCTACTGTACCGGATTGTGCTTACTTTTCAGCAGATTACTGACTTTTATAAGCTGAGTCCACACATTGACAAACCCCTGTGGAGGTATTCAGCATGACATTTAATAACGATTCTCTTGCGTTGATTTTGGGTGGTTCCAGCGGTATGGGTCTGGCCACGGCGCGCCAACTGATGCAGCAGGGCGTGGCCACTATTCTGGTCGGCCGTTCCACTGAAAAGCTGGCGCAGGCTCAGGCTGAGCTGGCCGATATCGGCCAGGCCGAGACCATAACCATTAACCTTTATAAATCAGACGATGTGCAGCGTTTGCTGCATGCCATCAGTAATGAACAACGACACATCAACTACTTTGTTAACGCCGCAGGTTACTTTAAACCAACGGCTTTTCTTGAGCATTCAATGGAAGACTATGATGCTTATCTGGAGTTGAATAAAGCATCGTTTTTTATTTCTCAGGCGGTTGCACGCAACATGGCTGAGCATGGCGGTGGTTCGATGGTTCATATCGGATCGATGTGGGGCAAGCAGGCAGTTAAAGCAACACCATCGTCGGCGTATTCTATGGCCAAGGCAGGCTTGCATGCCTTGACTCAGCATATGGCTATGGAGCTGGCGGACAGCCATATCCGCGTGAATGCCGTTTCTCCTGCGGTGGTTAAAACCCCGATTTATGGCTCGTTTATTGAAGCCGAGGCGATGGATTCTGCATTGGCCGGGTTCGATGGGTTCCATCCAATCGGACGCATTGGTCAGTCTGATGATGTCGCGTCTGCGATCACATTTCTCCTCAGTAATCAGGCTGGCTGGGTGACCGGAGCCGTTTGGGATGTCGATGGCGGAGTCATGGCTGGCCGAAACTGATGATGCGCTGTTGTCAGAGTCTGTCGTATTAATGGCAGCACACTCAGGGCCGCACAGCTACATGCTGTTGCGGCCTTTTAATTTGTTCTCTTTGCCTCCATATTCTGCCCATCGGTAATTTATGTCCGCAAGGGCGGAATTAAAGGCGGACATTATGATGCTTGGCTGGATTTTCTTTTTTGCCTGTTTGGCGCTGGCGTATATTTTCTGGAATCGTCAGCAGCAGGCACGGTTGTTGGCGCTGCATGCCGTGCGTCGTCATTGTCAGCAGGAAGATGTGCAGTTACTGGACGATACCCTGATGCTGGATACGCTGCGCATCCGCCGGGTGCCGTCGTTGCAGCTGATCAAAGGCGAAGGGCGCAGCCAGGCCGGTGGCTGGCGGCTGGTGCGTACGTATCGGTTTGAATTTTCGTCCACTGGTGACGAGCGTTATCAGGGTGTGCTGACGCTGATTGGTCGGCGGGTGGTAAAGCTGGAGTTGCAGGCGCATCGTATTCACTGAGCGGCTGTTACCGCTGCGCGAAATTTTTGAGATCGGGAGAGCGATCATGGTGATTCATCAGGCAGAACAGCAGCGTTTTATTATTGAACAGGACGGCCACGAATGTGTGCTGGATTATGTGGTTGAAGGCAAACAGATTGATTTTACCCACACTTATGTCCCCTTCCGTCTGCGTGGTAAAGGTCTGGCTGAAGAGCTGGTAAAGGAAGGACTGGCCTGGGCAAAGGGTCAGGGTTATGACATTCAGGCCAGTTGCTGGTATGTGCGAAAGTTTCTCTGATTATTTTGCTGAGAATCCGCGCGTTTAAAGACGGATAAACTCCGCCAGCCAGCGCCCCACGGTATCGGCATCGGTCGGCTGTACCAGGGTATTCATCCCTGCGCGGAATAAATCCGGGCCGATGCAGTTTTCCCGGCGGGGTAATAATTTTTGCGTGTATTCAACGGTAAATTCCGGATGGCCCTGAAAGGTAAGTACGCGCTGGTCGATATAAAACGCGGCATTTTCACAGAATTCACTGCTGGCCAAACGCCGCGCTTCGGGTGGCAGAGAAAGTACCTGATCGCGGTGGCTGTAGATCAGACGCAGGTGTGACAGGTCATCGTTCAGCCAGCTGGGATGGCGGTCAATACGCGTTGTATGAACACCAATGCCCCAACCTTTATCACTGCGTGCCGCATGGCCGCCCAATGTGTGCGCCAGTATTTGATGACCAAAGCAGATACCGATTATTTTACTGTGCCCGGCGTAAGCCTGTTTGATCCACTGCTGTAATGGCGGAATCCACGGTAAGTCGTCATACACGCCCGCTTTAGAGCCGGTAATCAGGTAGGCGTCGCATTCTTTAATATTCTGCGGTAACTCACCTTGCTGCACCTGATAAAAGCGGTATTCGAGGGGAATACCCAGGCGCGCAAAAAATTGCGTGAACATGGTGCCGTACGAGCGGTACTCGTCCAGCAGGTCGGGGTAGAGCGTATCGGTTTCCAGCAGGCCCAGCGTTTTCATAGCGCGTATCGTCAGTGCAGTGTGTCAGAAGTGGAATTGACCAGAACGGTTGCTGATTGGCCACGCAACGGTTTGAGAATATCTTCAAGACCGTTGATTTTAATTTCCAGTGCCAATGACAGCAGCATGCCCAATTGTCCGGCCGGCATACCCTTATTATTCAGCCATAACAGGTATTCTTCGGGAATGTCGATCAACACTCGTCCCTGATATTTACCAAACGGCATGGTCATGGTGACCAGGCGCACCAGATCGGATTTATCAAACACGGGCTACCTCAGAATGCTGTTAAAAGAGGCCATTGCTATCGTTCGATGGCATGACCACTGACATGATGAGCGGTGGTTGCGATGCCTGCAAGTACTGCAAAGCGCCTGAGGCTCTCTAATGTACTTTGTCAGGCATTTTTCTGGTCTACACTAAAGTATCAATAACTACTTTGGCCAGATGTACCGGGCATGGAAGAAAAAAATACACGATTTGAGGATCTGCGGCTAACGCCGGGCCAGCCGTTGCAGCTGGATTTTGAGGGCTATACCACTGAACGTGACAGGTCCGTTCTTATTGGCTATCGCGCCGGACAAAGCATTGTTGTTACCACACCACTTGTTAATGGTTCACCGATGGTGCTTAAGCTTGGAGCACCACTGGCGGTGCGCTTATTTGCCACGCAAATGAATTGCGCCTGTGCCTTCCGTACCGAAATTACGCATATTTCCCGTGCACCTTACCCGCACCTGCATCTGGCGATGCCATCTTCTCTGGTGCTGGGTGAAGTACGCAGCTCGGTCCGGGCCAAAGTGTCACTGATTACTTCGGTGCATTACGGCGAGAATTTTTCGCAGAAATGTTCAGCCATGATTAAAGACCTGAGTCTCGGCGGGGCGCGGCTGGAGGCGAAGATGCTGCCGGTAGAAGTGGGTGAAAATGTTCAGCTCACAGCGCAGGTGGCAGTCAGTGGTATTGAACGCATTATTAAGCTCGACGCTATTGTCCGCGCGATTACGAAAGAAACCGGTGGCGTTGGCGTCGGGCTGCAGTTTCAGGCCATGAGTGATTCTGATCGCATCACATTGCACGCTTATGTGCTTTCTAATATTCACCGGCAATAGCCATTTTCCAGTTCTGGAGTTGTTGCATGACTGGTATGTCATTTTCTGCCGACGGGCAGGATCACTGGAGTCAGGTCTGGAAAAATCTGGTCAGCGGCGAAGCACTTGATAGCCGCCTGCCAAATCCGGCGATGGTTGTCAGCACACGGCTGGAGTCGCTGCTGGAAAGCAGTGTGCAGTGTTTTTTGCACAGTTGCCCCGCGACTTTAGCCGCCGATCTGCAAGCTTCTTTACAGCAGGTTGCTGTCCGTTTGCAGGCCTCTCAGATTGCTCTGCTCTTATGTCCGCAAGGCGTTCATACGCAACCACTGTGTGTTCTGGCCAGTCAGGATGAGGCCAGCAGCGAAACATTACACGCCCTCGTCACCCAGCGGGAGCAGTGGTGTGGGCTGGTTTATGGCCAGCAGCCACGGCTGTTATCCGCAGCGCTGGCGCAAGGCGACGATGAACGCTTGGTGCTGCAGACGATGGCCTGTGCTCAGGTGCTGTTATTGCCGGTTGCCGGTCGTAACAATGCAGCTGGCTGCCTGCTGCTGGGGCTTGATGCTGCGACTCCGGCACCGAGTGACAGTGAGCGCTCGCTGCTTTCAACCTTTACCCAGTTGTGTTTTCTGGTGGCGGATCGTCTGGCCGTCATGACCCATCTTGAGCAGCGTGAGCGCTCACTGCAGCAGACCGAGCGTCTGGCCAGAATCGGCAGTTGGTACGATGACGTACTCAACAACTGCATCACCTTTACGCCGCAGGCCGGCGAAATTTTTGAGCTCAGCCCGGAAGTTACTCAGGTCAGCCTTGAGGACTACCTTGCCTATTTGCATCCGGAAGATAAGGAACGGGTTATCAGTACGCTGCAGCACAGTCTGAAGACACTGCAGCCGTCTGATATGACCTACCGTATCTGCACACCATCGGGGCAGATCAAGATGATTCACGGCCTGGCCGAGATTCTGCTGAATGGTGATGGCGTAGCCGTCGCACGGGTGGGGACGGTGCAGGATATTACCGAGGCTCATGCCCGTGAACAGCGTTTGCAGCAATCTGCACGGGTGTTTGAATCGACCATGGAAGGTGTGGTGATTACCAATCCGGACGGCCTGATGGAAGCGGTAAACCCGGCGTTCAGCACCATTACCGGTTACAGCGAAGAAGAAGTCCGTGGCCGCTCGGTAGAGATGCTCAACCCGGAACGGCGCCAGCGCAATGTATTGCAGGATATCCGCCGCGAAGTGCAGGAAAAGGGCTTCTGGCGTGATGAAGTCTGGAACCGGCGTAAAAACGGCGAAGTGTTCCCACAGTTTCTGACCGTGACCAGTGTCCGTAATGAGCGTCAGGCGATCAGCCATTATGTGGCGGTGTTTGCCGATATTTCACGTCAGAAAGAATCCGAACAGCAGCTGGATTATCTGGCCCATTACGATTCACTCACCGGCCTGCCCAATCGCAGCTCCCTGCTGATTAAATTGCAGGCTGCCCTTGAACTGGCGACGCAGAAACGGCGTAAAGTCGCGGTGATTACCATCGATCTGGATCACTTCAAACACATCAATGACAGCCTCGGCCATCCAGCCGGCGACCGCCTGTTGCAGGAGTGCGCGCGGCGGCTGCGTGAACGGCTGCGCGATTCCGATACCGTGGTACGTCAGGGCGGCGATGAGTTTGTGGTGGTACTGGAAAATATCGTCAGCGACGATCAGGTGAGGCGCGTAGCTGACATTATTCAGCAGTTATTTGGCAGTGCCTTTGATGTCGGCATCGGCCGTGAATTGTTTATTGGTGCCAGCCTCGGCATCACGCTGTTTCCGGATCATGGCCGTGATGTTACCCAACTGATCAGCAATGCCGATGTGGCGATGTATCAGGCAAAGAGCAAAGGCCGTAATCATTATCAGTTTTACACCAACGATCTGACCCAGGCGGCTACCGACCGGTTGGAGCTGGGTAATGAGTTGCGTCATGCATTACAGCGTGACGATGAATTGCAGCTGCACTATCAGCCGCAGGTCTGCATCCGCAGCGGCCGGGTAACCGGGGTTGAGGCCCTGATACGCTGGCAGCACGAGCAGGAAGGAATGATTCAGCCCGGACGTTTTCTGCCGGTGGCGGAAGACAACGGTCTGATGCCGGAACTGGACAGCTGGGTGCTGAATAAGGCTTGTCGGCAGCTCGCCCTCTGGCAGCAGCAGGGGATTGCGCCGCTGATTCTGGCGGTGAACATCACCCAGCCGACCTTTGTTGCCGGTGGGCTGGTGGAACGTCTTAAGGCTCTGCTGGATATCTACCAGCTTGATCCCAGCTGGCTGGAGTTGGAAATCACCGAGGGCGCCTTACTGGAGCCCTCAGCGCAGGTGTTGTCGACCATTGCCGGGCTGAAAGCCCTGGGGGTGATGCTGGCGGTGGATGATTTTGGAACGGGTTATTCGTCACTGGCGTATCTGCACCGTTACCGGGTCGATAAACTGAAAATTGACCGCAGTTTTATTCACAGTGTCGAGTGCGAAGAAGAGGGGCGGGTTATCACCAGTACCATTATTAATATGGCGCGTGGGCTGGGCTTGCAGATTCTGGCAGAAGGGGTAGAAACAGCACCGCAGCTGGAGTTTTTGCGCTCCAATGGCTGTGAGACGTATCAGGGATTTTACTTCAGCCGGCCATTGCCGTTGGCTGAACTGGCGCTGTTATTAAAGTAATAAAGTGACAGCGCGGAACCGGTCTGCAGTGCAGACCGGTTCCGTGGCAACGCTTATTCGTAGGTGCAGAAATAGGCGGTTTGAGTCGCCATTTTTACCTGGAATTTAACGTTGGCAGGCACTTCGAAAGATTCGCCCTGGGCGAAGGTCTGCCACTCGCTGGCGCCTGGCAGCAGGACGTCCATGCTGCCGGAAACGACAGTCATCACTTCTTTCTGGCTGGTGCCAAATTCGTACTCACCGGCTTCCATTGCGCCAACAGTCGCTGGCAGAGTCGCGGTTTGCAGGGCAATGGATTTTACTTTGCCATCAAAATATTCGTTTACTTTCAGCACAGTTAAGCACTCCTCGTGAATGGGAGTGGCGATTATACGCATCCGCCGCCGGGCGGCAATCGGGCTGGAGGGGGTGGTGTACAGGAGGATGGGCAGCAAGGGCTTTTGGCGGGCAGGGTAAGAGACGTGCCAGTGCGCGCCCTGTCGTTTAGTCCTGCATCTGTCGGGTCAGTGGAAAACGGATAACAAAACGTGTTCCCTGGCCCGGTGCACTGCTGACTTCGAGCGAGCCATGCAGCTGGTGGCTGACCAGATCCTGAATAATATAAGCGCCAATGCCACTGCCACCCTGATTGCGTTTGGTGGTGAAAAACGGATCGAACAGTTGTTTCAGTGTGTCCTCATCCATGCCACGACCATTATCACTGAAGATGACTTCCACCTGCTGATCCAGCTGTTGTACTTCAATACGGATCTGGCCCCGTTCAGGACGGTCGTCGTCAAACGCATGGGTCAGTGAATTCATCATCAGGTTGGTGAAAATTTGTGCTACTGCACCGGGATAACCACTGATAAAAATGCGTTTCGGGCATTCAACACAAACATCAATCGGACGGTATTTATAATTCGGACGCAGGGAAACAATGATGCTCTGCAGATAATCGCCCAACTCAAAATCCCGCCGTTGTTCGCTCGACTGGTCGACCGCGACCTGTTTAAAGCGTGCAACCAGGTCGGCGGCACGGCGCAGGTTATCGGCGGTAATCTGTACGCCTTCTTCTGAGAACTGGATGAAATCGTCAAAGGAGGCTTTATCCAAATGTCCGGCGCGGAACAGCTGTGAGATCTCTTTCAGCTGATCTTCCAGGGCGCTGACAGCGGTAACGCTGATGCCCAGTGGCGTATTAATTTCGTGTGCCAGTCCGGCAACCACCTCACCCAGTGCCGCGTGTTTTTCCAGGTTGACCAGTTGTTGCTGGGTCAGCTTCAGCTTGCGCAGCGATTCGTTCACTTCGGCGTTTTTTTGCTCCAGTTCACGGGTGCGTTCTTCCACTTTGGATTCCAGTGTGGTGTTCAGCTCTTCGACCCGTTGTTGTTCGGTCAAAAGCTGACTATTGGTGTCTGACAGGCGGCGGGTAAACTGATCCACCTGCGTTACCAGCGTATTAAATACCCGGACAATGGGCGTAAATTCATTATCGGCTTCATATTGCAGCGGACGGAACGACGGCTGACTGGCTTCGCGGTTGTAGTCGACCGTGCTTTGCAGGCGGTTAAGAATCTGCTGGAACGGGCGGAATAAAATCTCCAGCACCAGCGCCATAATAGATACGAACAGCACAGCGATGCCGATATTAATGGTCATGCCATCGGCCAGACGTTGCTGTACCGCCAGCGCCAGATCGGCGTGAGGAATCCGGACACCCAACACCAGTCCTGTCTGGCTGCGGGCGGCAAACAGATACTCGTCGCTGGTTTCCTGCAGATCGTTGGCGTGGTTGGTTTTCAGGGTCAGCAGATGATGGTTGCTGACCGGCGTATTCACTTCGCTGTTGTTCTCCGGGCCGACGAGATAACGGCCACTGGCCTGATGCAGCAGGAAGGGGCGGGTACCCGGTGTAAGGCGCAGCTCGCGAATCTGTTGCCGCAGTTGTTCAATTTCCCAGTCGACGGTGGCAATGCCGATCAGTCGTTGTTGGTTGTCGTACATCAGCGCATCCACGGTCATGATCAGTGCTTCAGTACCGGCGTTATCGATATAGGGCGGAGTCCAGTACAGATCACTGCTGCGCGGATTCTGGCGTGGCCAGTCGGCCGGAATGGCCAGGCTATACCAGGGTTGATTCAGATAGTCGTAACGTTCGTTGCTCAGTGCCCAGGTGGGAACAACGTCATCGCCGTTGTGGTAAGCGTAAGGGCCGAAATAGCGCACATCCTTGTCGATGATGTATGGCTCATACCAGATGCCGCCCCCCAATGCCTGATCGAATGACTGAAAGGTGCGTACCAGCAATTGCAGCAATGCGGTACGGATCTGTTCGGCATTATGACGATGGTGTTGTTGCTGATGGTGTTCGCCGTTGCGTGCCAGGCCGAGCGCGGTGCGTTCCATTTGCGCGGCGGTGGCATCCAGACGCTGAACACTGGCGGTAACCGCTGCCATGATTTGCTGGCGGTTAAACTCCAGCACAGAATCACTGGCGCGACTGTTGTAATGCAGCAGCAAAGCAGTAAAGCCTGCGATTTGCAGAATGATGACACACAACAGAATGCGGTTTTTGATATTCATGTATTACGTCTTGATACCCATCTCAGGGTCTGTTGACTCTAAGTAAACCAAACCTGCCGAGAAGCGTGTTGCGCAGAACAAAACCGATATCAGCAGCCTGAATAAACAGCGACAGCATTTACCGGTTAATACTGGCATTCTGCGTTGCAGGGGGCTCTCTTCATTATTGTGTACACATGATCAGATTAGCAGTAACTGCACGGCTTGCGTAGCTACAATTCTGACATGTTTCACAATAAGATGGCAGCGCGGGCAGATATCAGCTGGTTTTCTCTGTGCCGCCATCGTAATCTGGCTTGCAGAGCCACATTGGCGCTGGTCATTGAGCCCAGCTGCACAGAACGGCAGCCATCAAAAGCCGGACAATTGTTACAGTAGGGCAAAATAATTAAGGCAGTCTTCCTGGCTTTCCTATATAGTACGCCCCCCTTAAGAAAACCGACGAGTCGGGCCTAGCCGTGTGAGCAGTAGAGTGCGAACCAGAACGGCCAAGCCCTTCCTCTACTACACACAGGTACAATATGACCGATACTACCCCTACAGGCTTTGCGAGCCTGGGCTTACCTTTTTCTATTCTTCGTACACTGGAAGAACTGGGCTATGAAGCTCCGTCTCCGATCCAGGCCGAAAGTATTCCCCCACTGCTGGAAGGCAAAGACGTTCTGGGTATGGCCCAGACCGGTACCGGTAAAACCGCTGCCTTCGCGTTGCCACTGCTGAGCCGCACCCAGGCCGATTTTAATTCGCCACAGGTTTTGTGTCTGGCGCCTACCCGTGAACTGGCGCAACAGGTGGCTGAAGCCATCAGAACTTACAGCAAGTACATTCCGGGCATTGGTGTTACCGCGATTTACGGTGGTGCCGATTACGGCAGCCAGCTGCGTGAACTGAAGCGCGGACCACAGTGGGTTGTGGGTACTCCGGGACGTGTTATGGATCACTTGCGTCGTGGCACGCTGAATCTGGCGGATATTAAAGCCGTGGTTCTGGACGAAGCCGACGAAATGCTGCGCATGGGTTTCATTGACGATGTGAACTGGATTCTGGAACACACGCCGCGTACCCGTCAGGTGGCTCTGTTCTCGGCGACGATGCCGCGTGAAATTCAGCGTGTTGCTGAAACTCACCTGAAAGATCCGGTTGAAGTAAAAATTCAGACCAAAACCACCACCAACGATAAAATTCGTCAGCGTTACTGGTTTGTTGCCGGTGCTCATAAAAATGATGCACTGCTGCGCATTGCCGAAACCGAAGAATTTGACGCCATGATGGTGTTTGTCCGCACCAAGCAGGCAACAGAAGAAGTGGCTGATTTTATGCAGGCCAACGGTTTTAAATGTTCGCCATTAAACGGTGACATTCCACAGGCCCTGCGTGAAAAAGCGGTTGAGAAACTGAAAGCCGGTCAGCTTGATATTATTGTCGCGACCGACGTTGCTGCCCGTGGTCTGGACGTTGAGCGTATCAGTCACGTAATCAACTATGACATTCCGCAGGATACCGAATCCTACGTTCACCGTATTGGCCGTACCGGTCGTGCGGGCCGTAATGGTGAAGCCATCGTATTTGTTCGTGGCCGTGAAAAACGCATGCTGCGCGATATTGAAAAAGCGACCCGTCAGGCCATTGAAGAAATGCCACTGCCGACCGCTAAAATGGTGAACGAAAAACGCCGCGAACGTTTCCAGGCCCAGATTCTGGATGCAATTCACCCAGAGCGTAATAACCAGTACCGCGAAATGATCGAGACCATTCTCAGTCAGAACCCGGTCGATGCACTGGACGTTGCTGCCGCACTGGCCGCTCTGCTGCAGGGTGAAAAATCCCTGTTTATTAATGAACAGACCGATGCCCGTATGGCCGATGCCCGTGAGCGCGAACTGCGCAACGAAAGCCGTGGTGAGCGTCCATCCCGTGATCGTGACTCCCGTGGCGATTCGCGTGAGCGTGGCCCGCGCAGCAAAGCATTGCCGGACGAGCGTCCAAAACCATTAAAAGGTCATCCTGAAGTGGAAATGACCCGTTATATGGTTGGTATTGGTTATGACGATGGCCTGAAGCCGGGTAACCTGGTGGGTGCCGTTGCTAACGAAGCGGACCTCGACAGTGATTACATCGGCCACATTGAAATTTTTGATAATTTCGCCGTGGTTGATTTACCGGAAGGTATGCCAGCTCCGACCATGGGCAAACTGCGTAAAGCACGCGTTTGTGGTCGTCCACTGGAAATTAAAGTGTATAAAGAGTCTGAAGTACCGCAGGGTGGCGCGGGTGCTCCACGTCGTGCCCCGCGTCGTGCCGAAGGCCAGAGAGACGGTTTTGCCAAGAAACCTGCGCGTGCTAAACCACGTGACAACGGCGCTCCGGCACCGGGTACCCGTGCACCACGTAAGCGTCGCGAAGCTTAATATTAATTAAGACTGCGCAACGTCATTAAAAGAACCGGCCAATGGCCGGTTTTTTTATGTCTGCCAATATTTTCATGACAGCCATGTTTTTCCTGCACCAATATTTTCCTGCACCAATATTTTCCTCCGCCAATATTATTCCTGCGGAAATAAAAAGCCCCGGCTAAAGCCGGGGAAAAGGACAGACGAAAAGCTGAATACCCATGTTGATCAGTGGCTGATCATCCATGGCCGCATTCCCGGAAACATTTTATTGCCGTCAGCGGTATACATCAGATTGCTGCGGCGTTTGGTGTCACAGCCACAACCGTTATGATGTTTGTGCTTATGTTGATGGCGCTCACGTTTTTCCTGCTCACGTTCGTGATACTGGCTACTGGTCATAAACTCCGGTTCATGTTGCGCTTTTTCGTTACGCTCCATGGCCTCTTTGGTTTCTTTCAGCATTTTGGCCAGATGCGGTGGCAGCATAATAATGCGCGCCGACAGCGTTTGGCATTGTGGACAGGCCGTTGGCTGGTCGTGTTTTTCCATGGTTGCCAACTCCTGAAACACGCCATGCTGCGGACATTTGTAGTCATACAGTGGCATACAGAACTCCTCCTTATTTAAGATTTAAGATCCGGAGCTTTCGGAATATCAATCGAACCATCCAGATGTTTAACCGGCCCGTTGGCATTCGGCTGGATATCAAATTCAAAAATATCCGTCGGCAACCATAATGTCGCACAGGAGTTCGGAATATCCACTACGCCGCTGATATGGCCCTGAATCGGCGCACAGCCAATAATTGCGTAACCCTGTGCTTCGCTGTAACCAAATTGGGTCAGATATTTAATCGCATTCAGACAGGCCTGGCGGTAAGCAATGCTGGTGTCCAGGTAATGCTGCTTGCCGTTTTCATCCACCGAAATACCTTCAAAGATCAGGTAGTCATCGTATTTTGGAACCATCGGGCTCGGTTTAAAAATAGGATTTTTAATCTGATATTTGGCCATGCCATCTTTAATCAGATTAACCCGCATATGAATCCAGCCAGCCATTTCGATGGCGCCACAGAAGGTAATTTCGCCATCACCCTGGCTGAAGTGCAGATCACCAACGGATAAACCGGCACCATCGACATACACCGGGAAGTATACTTTTGCCCCGCGGGTTAAGTCTTTAATGTCGCAGTTACCACCGTGTTCACGCGGCGGTACGGTACGTGCGCCTTCTGCGGCCGCAGAATTACGCTCGTCGCCTTTCATACGGCCCATGTGGGCGGTTTCGGCATACGGCAGACAGGCCAGTTGTGGGGTGCGGTCTGGTTCGGTATCAAACAGTTCTTTTTCCCGTGTATTCCACATATCCAGCATCTCGCGTGATGGCAGGCAGCCAATCAGGCCGGGATGCAGAATACCGGCAAACTCGACACCGGGAACGTGGCGGGATTTGGTATAAATACCATTAAAATCCCAAATGGATTTTTGTGCTTCCGGAAAATGATTATCCAGAAAACCACCGCCGTTTTGCTTGGAAAAAAAGCCGTTAAAGCCCCATTGCTGTTCGGCAAAAGCGCCAATATCAAGAATATCGACTTCCAGCAGATCGCCTGGCTGCGCACCTTCTACAGAAATCGGGCCGGAGAGAAAATGCACCTTGGTCAGATCAACGTCACGCACATCGGAGGCGTCATCGTTGTTTTCAATTTGTCCGCCGGTCCAGTCAAAACACTCAACAATAAAATCATCGCCGGGTTTTACCGTAGCAACCATCGGAATATCCGGGTGCCAGCGGTTATGCACATTGTCGTGCTCATAAGCGGATTTATTCAGATCAATCTTGATGATGGTATCAGTCATGGTTTGCTCCTTGAGTGGCCTTAACAGCCTCTTGGTTCAGCGTATTACCGGAAAATGGAAAACGCCGGTTAAAGTTTTATATGCCTGTCAGTCACGTGCTGAGCAGGCTGTAATTCGCATTCTTTTAAACGGATAAATAACGGCTGATGGTTGCCTGATCGGCCTCTGCTACCGGAACGTCGAGCACGATGGTACCTTTTTCAATCACCAGAATGCGGTCGGCAATATCGAGGGCAAAGCTCAGTACCTGCTCAGATACCAGAATGGATAAATTGCGCTGTGTACGGATTTGCTTCAGCGTGCGCGCCATTTCTTTAATAATGGATGGCTGGATACCTTCCGTCGGCTCATCAAGCAGTAACACGCTGGGATTGCTCGCCAGGGCGCGGGCAATCGCCAGTTGTTGTTGCTGGCCGCCGGATAAATTACCGCCACGGCGGTTTTTCATTTCATCCAGTACCGGAAAAAGGCTGTAAAGGTCAGAAGGAATCTTGCGCTCACCGGTGCTGGTTAATCCGGTTTCGATATTTTCTGATACCGTCATGGTGGAAAAAATCATCCGTCCCTGCGGTACAAAACCAATCCCGGCACCCACGCGTTCGTAACTTTTTAAGCCGGACAATTCTTTTCCAGAAAGCGTCAGGCTGCCTTCTTTACTGGGAATCATGCCGATTAATGATTTCATCAGCGTGGTTTTACCCATGCCGTTGCGTCCCAGAATGGCGACAATTTCTTTCGGTTTAATGCTCAGGTTCAGATTGCGGATAACATCACTCTGACCATAGGCAACGCTGTAATCGGATACTTCGAACATACAATAACCCTCAGTGGTCGGTATCAGTGGCCAAGATAGACTTCGATGACTTTAGGATCAGATTGCACCCGCTCCATGGAACCTTCAGACAGCACCTGGCCCTGATGCAGAACCGTTACCCGGTCGGCGATATCGGCGACAAACTGCATGTCATGTTCAATCACCAATACCGAGCGGTCTTTGGTAATACGCTGTAATAATTCGGCGGTTTGCTTACGCTCTGAAACCGACATGCCGGCCACGGGTTCATCCAGCATTAACAGTTCCGGGTCCTGAATCAGCAGCATGCCGATTTCCAGCCATTGCTTCTGGCCGTGGCTGAGCAGGTCGGCGTTCATATCGAGCTTGTCACCCAGAAAAATCATGTCGGCAATTTCTTTAACCTTGGCCACCACTTCGGCATCGCGGCGAAAGGTCAGTGCGCCCCAGACATTACGGCCACGGGGAAAAGACAACTCGAGGTTTTCGAATACACTGAGATCTTCATAAATAGACGGGTTCTGAAACTTACGGCCGACACCGGCATGAACAATCTGGTGCTCATTCAGACGGGTCAGTTCGGTTCCTTTAAACTTGATCGAACCTTCAGTGGCTTTGGTGCGGCCGCAGATTAAGTCCAGTACCGTGGTTTTACCGGCCCCGTTAGGGCCGATAATGACGCGGATTTCCTGTTCTTCAACGTACAGCGATAAATTGTTTACCGCTTTAAATCCGTCGAAAGACACGGTCAGACCTTCAATGCTCAGCACAAAATCTTTTTGTGCGATGGACTTATTAGTTTCCAGCATGGCTATATTCCCCGGCAGCAGATTCAGTGTCTTTGGCGTGTTGCTTTGGCTTTATTTCCTCTGGTGTCAGTACTTCAGTTTCTGATTCAGGAGCAAGCGGTTCTGCAGTCTTTTTAAAACGCTGCAAACGCGGCTCAACGTAGCTCTGATAAAGACCTGCCAGGCCATTAGGAAACGCCATCACCACACCAATAAAAAGTGCGCCCATGGCAAACAGCCAAAGCTCCGGGAAAGATTCCGAAAAGCTGGTTTTGGCCCAGTTCACCAGTAACGTTCCGTAAACTGCGCCCAGGATCGACAGGCGACCACCGACGGCACAAAAGATCACCATTTCAATGGAAGGCACGATGCCGACAAACGAAGGCGACATAAAACCGACCTGCAGGGTAAACATGGCTCCGCCAATGGCAGAGAACACCGCGGCAATGCAGTAAATAAAAATTTTGAAACTGGACACGTCGTAACCGGAAAAGCGTACACGGTCTTCACGTTCACGCATGGCAACCAGTAACCGGCCAAGTTTGCTTTTAATAATATAGCGGGCAGCGAACAGACAGCCGATCAGCAGAAAGGCATTAATAAAATACAGAATGTATTTGGCGCTATCAGTACGGATATCCCAGCCGTGCAGCGTGCGTAAATCGGTAATGCCATTAACGCCGCCGGTATAGCCTTGCTGGCCGATAATTAAAATCGTCAGAATAGCGGCAATGGCCTGAGTAATAATGGCGAAGTACACACCGCTGACCCGGCGTTTAAACATCGCCACGCCAATGATAAATGCGAACAGGGCTGGCACCAGAACAACGGCCAGTAAAGTAAAGCCAAAGCTGTGGAATGGTTCCCAGAACCATGGCAGCGCAGTCAGCTGGTTCCAGTCCATAAAATCCGGAATGCCCGGTGTCGACTGAATGGCCGTATGCTCCGGCGATGAGGCTTCCAGTTTCAGGAACATCGCCATGCAATAACCACCCAGACCAAAGAACACGCCCTGGCCCAGGCTGAGAATGCCACCGTAACCCCAGCACAAAACCAGACCCAGTGCGACAAAAGCGTAGGTTAAATATTTACCTACCAGGTTCAGGCGGAAGATATCCATCGCCAGAGGCATCACGACGAGTAATAAGGCGGCGAGAATCAGTAAATGACTGAGCTGATAACGCCCGATAAAATCTTTGATTTTTGTCATAACAAACTCCTAGCGGCGAATTTTCAGAGAGAACAGACCCTGTGGACGTAGCATCAGAATGCCAACCACGGTCAGAAGGGTAAGAACTTTGGCGGTCGAGCCGCTGAGGAAAAATTCCATCGTCGACTGCGCCTGAGAAATGGTAAATGCCGAAGCAACCGTACCAATCAGGCTGGATGCACCACCAAACACAACCACGAGGAAGGTATCGACAATATAAAGCTGGCCGGAGGTCGGGCCGGTGGAACCGATCATGGTGAACGCGGAACCGGCGATACCGGCAATGCCACAGCCGAGTGCAAAGGTCATGCGGTCGACTTTTTCGGTATTAATCCCCACTGCGGCAGCCATCGGACGATTCTGTACGACGGCACGGGTTTGTTTGCCAAGGCGGGATTTCTGCATCATTAAGGCAACGCCAACGGTAATAACAATGGTCAGGCCCATAACAAATAAACCGTTGATGGGGATTTCAATATTCTCGTTCAGTGCGTAAGAACCCATCAGCCAATCCGGCAGGGTGACGCCGACTTCACGGGCGCCGAATACGGTGCGATACAGTTGCTGTAAAATCAGGCTCAGGCCCCAGGTGGCGAGCAGAGTGTCCAGCGGACGCTTATACAGGTGGCGGATAATGGCCCATTCAACCAGAGCGCCGAGTGCTGCGGTGACGATAAAGGCAAATATCATGGCAATAAAAAAGTAGCTGTCATAAATCGACGGCAGGTATTCAGCAAACAGGGTTGAGGTCAGGTAAGTAACATAGGCACCGAGGATCATAAATTCGCCGTGCGCCATATTAATAACGCCCATCTGGCCGAAAATAATGGCAAGACCCAGCGCCATCAGTACAAATACAGAAAATAAAATCAGCCCGGCAAACCCTTGCATAGCAAAGATCGAGGTCAGCTCGGTCATGGTGTAATCAGCAAACATAATGAACTCTCCGGTGAATAAAGCGGGTAAGCAGCGGCCCGCAGGCCGCTTAATGTCTTACTTGTAACCGGCTGGGAATGGATCGGGTTCGATCAGGTCTTTGGTTTCGTACACAATTTTGTACTGGCCGTCAGCCTGAGCATTACCAATACGGGTTTTTGACCACAGGTGATGGTTTTCATGGACCCGTACATAACCTTCCGGTGCCGTTTTCAGTTCAATGCCCGGAGAGGCGGCACGAACTTTGTCGATATCAAAAGAACCGGCTTTTTCAACAGCGGCTTTCCATAACCATGGGCCAAGGTAGGCTGCCTGGGTAACATCACCAATAACGATGTCTTTGCCCCAGCGTTCTTTAAAGGCTTTAACAAAGTTTTTGTTGTTGTTGTTGGTCAGACTCTGGAAGTATTTCATCGAGGCGTAAGCCCCTTCGATGTTTTCACCACCAATGCCCAGGATTTCGTCTTCGGTCACGGAAATGGTAAGAACCAGTGGCTTCTCTTTGGTCATATCAATACCGGCGGCTTTCAGCTGCTTATAAAATGCAACGTTGGAACCACCTACGACCGATGCAAAGATGACATCCGGTTTTTTCAGTTTGATTTTGTTAATAACCGAGTTGAACTGTGTATGACCCAGCGGGTAATACTCTTCGCCACTGACTTTCAGGCCGAGCTTTTCAATGTGCTTACGCGCAATTTTGTTAGACGTCCGTGGCCAGATGTAATCGGAACCGAGGAGGAAGAAAGATTTAGCGCCTTTTTCTTTTACTACCCAGTCAATACCGGCAAGAATCTGTTGGGTTGCTTCCTGGCCGGTATAAATAACGTTAGGAGATTGTTCCAGGCCTTCATAAAAGGTTGGGTAATACAGCATGCCATTATATTGTTCAAAAATGGGCAGTACGGCTTTGCGTGAAGCCGATGTCCAGCAACCGAATACCGCAGCGGTTTTATCTTTAATCAGTAATTTTTTGGATTTTTCAGCAAAGGTCGGCCAGTCGCTGGCGCCGTCTTCCTGTATGTATTCAATTTTACGGCCGAGTACACCGCCCATGGCGTTAATCTGTTCGATGGCCAGTTTTTCAGCCTGTACCGAACCGGTTTCGCTGATGGCCATTGTGCCGGTAACAGAATGCAGAATACCCACGGTAACGGTTTTATCGGTGACCGCCAGTCCGGTGGTATTGGCACTGTCGGCATGGGCCGTCAGGCTGGCATTGGCAAGCATAATAGCCGCCGGTACGGCCAGCAGATTCTGCAGAAAGCGGCGGCGACGCGTGCCGCTGAAGGGTTGGGATTTTGAATGCATAGTCAGGCCTCTTTGTGACTGAGTGAGTACGTTTTTTGAGTTGAACTGAAGCCCGCTCAGAATGCGGCAGAGGGCCGCTGACAAGAATCAGCGGATTGCTCCAGAGACCTACGTCATTTGACGCATAGAGGTTGGCATGGGATGTGATTAGAGTCTGATGCCCGAAGGGAAGAACATTCGGGCTGACACAAAGAGGGATCTGTTCTGCACTGATGCAGGTGTCGCAAGGACGGGATGTCTTTCTATTTAACGCCGGAGTATTCGGCGGCAGATCAGCTGGTCAGCAGCTGGGAGAGGCAGAACAGACTATGTCTGAGCAAGTGGTGTATAAAACCCGGCGCAGCTACAACCGCTGGGTGGCAAACCAGACACTGGAAGATTTCGCCCTGCGCTTTACTGCCAAAAGCGCGCGGCGCTGGTCGGCGGCGCGTGTTTCCAATACCGCGCTGGGGGCGATTTCTTTTTTAGCTTTGGAAGCCATTGGTGCAGCGGTAACGCTGATGTATGGCTTTAACAGCGCTGTCAGCGCCATTATGGTGGTGTCTGCCATTATCTTCCTGACCGCCATACCTATCAGTTACTACGCCGCCCGCTATGGCGTAGACATTGATTTACTCAGCCGTGGGGCAGGGTTTGGTTATATTGGTTCGACCATTACCTCGCTGATTTATGCCTCGTTTACCTTTATCTTTTTTGCGCTGGAATCGGCCATTATGGCCTCCGCTATGGAGATATTATTCGGCCTGCCGCTGGCGGCAGGCTATCTGCTCAGCGCACTGATTGTGATTCCGCTGGTAACTCACGGCATTACCTTTATCAGCCGTTTTCAGCTCTGGAGTCAGCCATTGTGGCTGGTGTTGCAGTTGCTGCCGTTTATTTTTATTCTCTGGCATGAATGGTCAGCAGCAGAGCAATGGATTAATTATTCCGGTGTCGGCGCAACCAGCACCATCCCTGGTGGCAATTTCGAAAATGCACCAGAAGGCGGCGGAAAATTTAATCTGATCTACTTTGGTGCAGCTTCAGCGGTGGTTTTTTCCCTGATAGCGCAAATCGGTGAGCAGGTCGACTTTTTACGCTTTCTGCCAGAGCCTGAACCCCGGCATAAACTGCGTTGGTGGCTGGCTCTGATTGGCGGTGGCCCGGGCTGGATTCTGGTGGGCGCACTGAAAATTCTGGCAGGTTCTTTTTTAGCGGTGCTGGCGGTGCAGCATGGGTTATCGGTGCTTGATGCCGCAGATCCAACCCAAATGTACCGCGTTGCTTTCGGCTATATCAGCGATTCGCCCATGGCCGTACTGGCATTGACCGGCATCTTCGTCATTCTCTGTCAGGTAAAAATTAACGTAACCAACGCTTATGCCGGCTCTATCGCCTGGTCGAATTTCTTTTCGCGCTTAACGCACAGCCATCCGGGCCGGGTGGTCTGGCTGGTGTTTAATGTGATGATTGCGTTGCTGTTGATGGTGTTGGGAGTTTACCAATCGCTGGAACATATTCTGGGGATTTATTCCAACGTCGCTGTGGCCTGGGTGGGTGCATTGGTCGCCGATCTGATCATTAATAAACCTTTGGGGTTAAGTCCTAAACACATTGAATTTAAGCGGGCCTATTTATACGACATTAATCCGGTCGGTTTCGGCGCTATGCTGTTGGCGTCGCTGGTTGGCATTGTTTGCTATGTCGGCGTTCTCGGCGAACTGCCGCAGGCTTTATCGCCTTATCTGGCATTGGCAACGGCATTTATTACTTCGCCCTTATTAGCCATTATTACCCGTGGCCGCTTTTATCTGGCGCGCGAGATTATTCCCCTGTCGCCTGCTGTGGCCGCAGAACCGGTACAGTGCGTGGTGTGTGACAACCATTTTGACAGTGAAGATATTGCCAGCTGTCCGGCCTATAAAGGCCATATCTGCTCTTTATGCTGTACGCTGGAATCCCGTTGCCACGATCAATGCAAAGATAAAGCGCGCTTAAGTGAGCAGATGCAAACTCTGCTGGAAACTCTGTTGCCGGTCTGGCTGGTGCAAAAAATGAATCCGCGCCTGATGCAGTTCAGCGGTTTATTGTTATTAATTGCTGGTATTGTCGCGGTGTTGTTCTGGCTGGTGTATGTGCAGGTGCCCGCTGCCGATTCCGGTCAGCATCTGGTCGGGGCAACCTTAATCCAGGTGTATCTGTTATTACTGATTATTGTCGGTGTTTTAATCTGGCTGTTTGTTCTGGCGAATGAAAGCCGCCAGTTTGCGCTGGATGAATCGGTACGGCAGACGGAATTATTAACCCGCGAGATTACCGCCCATGAAGCAACCGACAGGGCATTGCAGCAGGCTAAAGAATTAGCTGAGGCTGCGAACCAGGCTAAGAGCCGCTATCTGGGCGGTATCAGCCATGAATTGCGCAGTCCGCTGAACTCCATCCTGGGGTATGCACAGTTGCTGGAAAAAGACAGCCAGCTACTGCCGGGGCAGCGTAATAAAATCAGCCTTATCCGTCGCAGTGGTGACCATCTCGCGGATCTGATTGAAGGCTTGCTGGATATTTCCAGAATTGAAGCCGGGCGTCTGGAAATCCGCCGTGATGAAGTCGCCATCGGTCATTTATTACAGGAACTGGTAGATATGTTCCGCCTGCAGGCAGAAAGCAAAGGCGTGGAGTTTATTTATCTTCCCTGTGCTCATTTGCCGGACATGGTCGCCACCGATGAAAAACACCTGCGCCAGATTCTGATTAATCTGTTATCCAATGCGGTTAAATTTACTCAGCAGGGTTCGGTGACACTGGCGGTGCGTTATCGCAGTCAGGTCGCGGAATTTACCGTCAGCGATACCGGTTTTGGTATCGAAGCGGCCGAATGCAAACGCATATTCCAGCCCTTTGAGCGCATCCGTAAACCCGGTCTACCACAAATGCCGGGTACAGGCCTTGGCCTGACCATCAGTCAGTTATTGGCCGATATTATGGGGGGCGAAATTACCCTCAGCAGCGAACCGGGTAAGGGCAGCGTATTCCGCTTGTCGATGATGCTTTCCAGTCTGGCTAAATCCAGCTCGCGCACGTTACCGGTGCAACAGATCAGCGGCTTAAAAGGCGCGCAAAAAACGGTGATGGTGGTCGATGATGATGCCTCGCACCGGGGTCTGATCAGCGAAATATTAACGCCGCTGGGATTTGTGGTGCTGGAAGCGCCGGATGGTTTTTCCTGTCTGGAATCGTTTGCCGATGCCGGGGTGGATGTTTTCTTGCTGGATATCTCCATGCCGGGAATGACCGGCTGGGAATTATTGCGGCAGTTACGCAGCCGGGGCGTTAAAACGCCGGTAATTATGGTGTCGGCGGATGCCGAAGATCGTCAATCGGCAGCGAATCAGGGCGGGGCAGCCTCAGTTACAGAACAATTAAACGACGCCTATCTGATTAAACCCATCCGTGATCAGGCACTGCTGGATAAAATCGCAAGCGTGTTGGAACTGGAATGGTATTACCACCGTGAAGTGATCAGCAGCGAGCGCTCTGTGACGACTGCGTCTGACAGCCTTAACTGGCGGAATATTCCGCCAGCGGAGGCGCGTGAGCTTCAGGCAATGGCCGAAATTGGTTATATCGGCGGAATTGAACTGGTATTGCAACGTATGGCCAATGCCGGAGCTGACGAGCGCTGCATTAACCAGCTGCGCGAATATGTACGCAATTATCAGTTTGCGTCTGTTATTTCCATCAGCCAGAAGGTACTTACTAATGATCCGGGCTGAAAGCAAAGGGCTGGTATTAATCGCCGATGATACCGCCGAATCGTTAACCATGCTGAATGAAGCACTCAGTGGTGCCGGTTACACCGTATTGGTGGCGATGGACGGCATGCAGGCACTGAACATTGCCGAACGAATGGCACCGGATTTAATTCTGCTGGATGCCATTATGCCGAATATGGATGGCTTTGAAGCCTGTAAAGCGTTAAAGGACAACGTCGATTTACAGGATATTCCTGTTATTTTTATGACAGGGCTGAGTGACAGCGAACACGTTGTACGCGGTTTAGAATGCGGCGGTGTGGATTACCTGACCAAACCGGTCAGACTGAATGAATTACTCGCCCGTGCGCAGGTGCATATTAATAATGCACGTAAAACCCAGAGTGCCCGTGGTGCATTGAATGAATTGGCACAGCCGGCATTTTCCTGCTCACTGCACGGTGAAATACTGTGGTGTACCCAGCGTGCTCAGGAATTACTGGCAGCACTGAATTACAACGGTGATGCCTTCGCACAGGCATTGCAGCAGCAGGCAATTGGCTGGCTGAGCCGCGCGCCGCAAAAACACAGCCAGTTTAAACTACAGCTGGGTGAACAGACGCTGACTTTACGCTTGCTGGGACAGCCTTATCCGGGAGAATTTTTACTGCGCCTGATGGACGAAGATGACACCTTGCTGTGTCAGGACTTACGTCAGCAGTTTGGCCTTACCGAGCGTGAATCAGAAGTGCTTTTGTGGCTGGCGCGGGGAAAAAGCAATCAGGATATTGGCCAGATTCTGACCATGAGCCCGCGTACGGTGAACAAACATCTGGAGCAGGTGTTCCGTAAACTGGGAGTAGAAAACCGCACCTCGGCGGCGGCGGTCAGCCTTGGAGTACTGGCGGTTAACCATTAGCAGGCTGTTGATTTCCTATCTGCGTTGCCACTGCAGTGTTAAAAACCGACTCAAAATCACTGCTGTCCCACAGTTTGGAGTGACATTGCGTCACTCCAAACGGCAGCATTGATCGACTACTGTTTTTCAATCAGAAACGCCTTTCCGGGGCAAGCCCCTGGCCCCCTGTAAGGAGAGGTATCTCCTTACGATCCTCTCTTTTCGGCGCGTCCGGCTTCATCCAGCCAACGGCAATGATTATGCGGCACGCAAAACAATTCGCCCCGGAACGACGTTTTAAAATACCAGTAATTTGTATCGTTCCGGGGCAGGGTTTTGCTCTGAAGGCCGCAGAATCACCTGGTTGTCTGGCGCCGCACGATCGCCGGTTTTAGTAATCCGCTCAGCCGTATTCCAGAAGAAACAGCGTTTGAAACATGAAATTTCAGTTCAGCTGCTTGCTCTGAAAAGCAGCAGTGCGGTGACGGTTTTCTGCGCCTCTGGGGCCGCCGCAGAAACCGCTGATATGTCTGGTCTGTCCGCAGGGATGCGGACAAGTGGCTCCGGCCATGGATGGCCGATGAGGCACGCGGCCAGTAAATATCAAGGTTTCAAGGAATACGGCCCAGAAAGCGTGAAGCTGGGCCTGTTTTTGCTCCTGCAAAACATGCATTTCCGCCATCCATGGCGGTCAGGTATAAAGCCCCGCCGGCAAGGGGATAAGTTCCCCTGGGAGGCAACAGGCCTTAATGTTAAAAAAAGCTGTTTTTGTCAGCTATGGTGCGGATTAAAAACTGTGGGACAGTAGTGGACTAAAAATGCTCATTTACGATCTGTAAACTGCGCTTTTTCGCCGGTTTTTGCCTTGCATTGACTGCCTCAAAAACGAAAATTAACGGCCTGTCAGAGCGTGAATTAACAGGCCCTGAACTGTTACCAGGCTTCGAGTTCGGCAATCATAAATTCCAGTACATCGTGCACGCGTTTTTTTCCGGCATTCTGGCGTAACAGCACCATGGCATGTACCTGACTGGCGAGAAAACGCGAGGCGGTCAGCAGATCACGTGGGCGGTTTAATTCGTTATTAGCCATCGCCTGCTGCAGGGCTTTCTTCAGGCTCTCTTCCTGACGGCGCAAACTGGCTTTAATAAGGTTCAGGCTTTCTTCACTGAGCTGTCCTGCATTCAGGCTGGCATTTAACAGCATACAACCGGCACTGGCCTGGTCGTTCTGTAACTGCCGCTGCAGCAGGCGGAAGTAAGCGACAATGGCGGTTTTCCCTTGTTGCTCCTGCAGTGGTAATAACAGCCGGTTGAATACGGTATCGGTATATAAAACCAGTGCCTGCTGGAAAAATTCCTGTTTATTACCAAAAGTCTGATACAGGCTGTAGCGGTTAACCCCGAGTTTCTGTACCAGATTTTCCAGCGATAGCTGGCGGAATCCTTCACGCCAGAACAGCAGCATGGCCTGATGCAGTACCTGAGCGGGATCGAATGTCTTGGTTCTGGCCATCGGTGTACCTGTTTTCCGGTTCGTTGTGTCTGCTACTGAGAAATCGGCAGAGAAATCTTTCTTGACTGATCATTCTGATATTGGCTAGTGTAATCCAGAATGATCATTCTGAAAAACAAGGAATCCGTATGAAACTGTACAGCGCCAATATGGCACCCAATCCGCGTCGCAGCCGTATGGCATTGGCAGAAAAAGGCATTAGCGGTGTTGAGATGATTGATATTGACCTGGCGGGTGGAGAGAACCTGAAGCCGGAATTCCGCGAGCGCAACAGTCTGGCGAAAGTACCGGTGCTGGAACTTGATGATGGCACCTGCATTGCAGAAACCGCAGCCATATACCGTTATCTGGAAGAAATTCAGCCGGAACCGAATCTGATGGGACGCGATGTCAAAGAGAAAGCGCTGACAGAGATGTGGGACCGCCGCATCGACAACGCCTTACTGATGCCGATTGGCCATTGCTTCCAGCATACGACCGGCTTTTTTAAAGACCGTATGACACCGGTTGCCGCCTGGGGCGAAGAAGCCGGTAAGCTGGCGGCAAAGTTTTTACCCATTCTGGAACAGCAACTGCAAAAGCATGAGTTCGTGGCGGGAGATCACTTCTCCGTGGCAGATATTACGGCTCTTTGCTCGCTGGAGTTCGGCAAGGTGATTCAACTGCGCATTACTGATGAGTTTCCGGCTATTCAGCGCTGGCATGCGCAAATGAAAGCGCGCCCGTCCTA